>Ga0068860_100000026_pt1 | contig 270483 bp, 197 predicted proteins | sample KBSSwiS32_FD_66597 | JGI IMG/M metagenome (GOLD analysis project Ga0068860, IMG submission 66597) | Switchgrass rhizosphere microbial communities from Kellogg Biological Station, Michigan, USA - KBS Switchgrass S3-2 | ecosystem: Host-associated > Plants > Roots > Rhizosphere > Soil ... | reverse complement strand
TCGTTGTCCAGGTCGGTGATCAGGGCGCCCCAGCTCCAGTCGGTGGCATGTACGCCTGCCAGCCGGCCGATCTCACTGAATGTATTGTTGCCATTATTCAATTGCAGGACATTCCTTACATGCTGACGGTAATAACCATTCTGCAGATCAAGCTGGTATTTGTCCCAGTTCTCGAAAGTAGTTTTTGTTTTTACCCTGGCTTCCTGTTCAGGCAGCATGTCTGTGACATAGATATCGGGATAGCCATCGTTGTTGATATCGGCGATGTCCGCGCCCATGGAGTTCATGCTGAGCTCGCGGATACAATTTTCCAGCGATTCCTGAAAGGTACCGTCATGGTTATTGATGTACAGATAGTCACGTTCGAAAAAATCGTTGGATACGTATATGTCCGGCCAGCCATCTTTATCGACATCTGCGATGGTGACGCCGAGACCAAAGCCGATCCTGCTGCTATAGATGCCGGCAGCGGCCGTCACGTCGGTGAAATGGCCGTGGTCATTCCGGTAAAGTTTATTGCCGCCCAGGGTATCGCGTATTTTTCGCTGATCTTTCACCAGATCGTAATTGCCCACGGAACGGAGCGAGTTATTCAATAGATAGCAGTCCAGGTCCCCGTCAAGATCGTAATCGAAGAAGACGGCGTGTGTACAGAGCCCTTTATTGTCGAGGCCGTATGCTGCGGCCCGCTCGGTGAAGCTGAGGTTCCCGTTGTTGATGAACAGCTGGTTGGTCCTGTTCCTAGCTTTCAGGTCTCCTGATTTGCAGACATAGAGATCCAGGAAGCCGTCGCCGTTGACATCTGCGAAAGTGACGCCGGTGGACCAGACGCCGTCTGAACCTACCCCGGCTTTTTCCGTGATGTCCTCGAATTGGAAATTGCCTTTGTTCAGGTAGAGTTTGTTCGACTGCTGGTTGCCGCAGAAAAAGAGATCCGGCAGCCCATCGTTATTGATATCGCCGATGCCTACGCCGCCGCCATTGTAAAAGTTCCGGTAAGTGTACATGTTGAAGGAATCGGAGTAGGCCAGGTCGTTTTCAAATCGAATACCGGTGAGAGAGGGGGGCATTCCTGTAAAAAGCGAAGCACCCTGATGCCGCCGGGCAGCGGTATCCTGGTGGCAGCAGGTAAAGGAGGAGATTGTCAGTAACAGCAGAAAATAGAACTTTGTCGGCATCATGGTACTGAGATAAAAGCAAAGCAGGCGGGTAATCTGTCCGCCTGCTTTGTCCGGGCAGGAACTGGTTAATTATAGCCCGGGTTCTGTTTCAGGTTCTTGTTCGCATTGATTTGGGTATTGGGAATGGGAAAAACGTTCAGGTGGTTGATCCCGGCCGGTCCCAGGTTGTCTGCGGCATCTGCTGTATGGAACCGGAAGGCGTTGTTGTATTTGCCAAAACGCAGCATGTCCTGTCTCCTGGTAGCTTCGGCGAACATTTCGCGGCCCCGTTCAGCCAGAAATTGGTCGGCAGTCATCGTGGCAAAGGGGTCTACGCCACCATGCTGGGTCCTGATCTGGTTGACGATGGCCAGGGTGATGGGGTCGCTCCAGTTGGCCGTGTTCCAGGCATTGGCTTCCGCCTTTGTCAACAGGATGTCCGCATATCTGAAGATAGCATACTGATTGCTGAGATTGCCCGTGTTGCCTTTATAGATCTCCCATTTCCCGATCCTGGCGCCTGATTGCCTCCAGGCGTTGGGGGCCAGTTCGTTGATATAAGGCGTAAAGTTCAGGTTAGGACCATCGGGGTCGGTGGCATCAGCTGCGGCATCGGCCAGCGGGGTGACGCCATCTGCCTGGAATTGGGGGCCAACGATAAAGTTCGAGAGCCGTTTGTCCAATGTTCCGGTGGTAGGAGTGCCTTTGGTATCCAGGCCTACTACGGTGCCTTGCGGACCCGGGTTTTGAGTGGGGTCGATATAGGACTGATAAAATTCCTGTACGCTGGCGAAGCCATTCCAGGGCTGCAGTCCCATATTGTACACCGATTGCTGCGCCATGTGCAGGGTAATTAACGGGTAAGTGAAGCCGGTAGCTTTGATGCCGTCATAGGGGATGACCCAGATGAATTCCGATGACCCTTTATTGTCCTTTTTGAAGTTGTCATTGTAATCGGGTGTCAGGGCATATTTCCCGGAATTGATGATGGTATCGCAGGCGGCTATTGCTTTGGGCCACTGTGAGGTGCCGGTGTAGACCTTTGCATTGAGATAGAGTTTGGCAAGGGTGGCGTAGGCCGTATAATAATTCACCCGGCCATAAGTTGCTTCATCGGTGGGTCCCGTCTTCTGTAAATTCGGTGCATTTTCCAGCAGCTCTTTCTCCACGAAATCATAGACTTCCTTGCGGGTGTTGTTCGCCGGGGGAGTGGTATTGCTGAAATCGGTGCTGATGGGGACATTGCCGAACAGGTCCAGCAGCCAGTAGTAATAAATGGCGCGAAGGGCCTGCAGTTCGGAGATGTATTTTTTAGAGACGTCCGTATTCAGCGGGGTGAAAAGGGCGATGAGGCGATTACAGGTGTTGACGCCCTTGAAGAGGAAGTTCCAGCTATTCAGGGGTCTTGGGTCATCCGCATTATAAGTATGTGTTTTCAGCCGTACCCAGTGTCCGCCGTCTCCCCAGTCCGGGCCGCGGGTAGGAACGACTATTTCGTCGGAAGTGACCTCCTGCATGGGCATGATGTTGTCGGCGTTGCCGAAGGTACCGTAGAGATTGGTATAGGCCGAACCCAGCGATGCGATCAGTTCCGCGTCGGTCTTGTTGAAGTTGGAGCCCACGACTTTGTCATAGAGCACGCTGTCCTCGTCCAGCTTAGTGCAGGATGCGAGCAACAACAGGCCCAGCGCTGAATATTTGGTGATGGATGTGAATTTCATAAATAGATACATTTAACTGATTAGAACTTAAGGTTAAAGCCTATTGTAAACGACCGGGTCCTCACCCAGGTCTCTCTCCTGTCGATGCCGGGCGCCAGTGTATTGGGCGGCGTGGGCGGAACGTTGGTTGGAACACCCGGGTCTTCATAACGCACTTCCGGGTCCACACCCGTGTAACCTGTGATAACAAAGAGGTTCTGCCCCGTGAAATAGGCGCGAATACTCTTGAAAGACCCGCCTGCGGGCAAAGAAAAGGTATAACCCAGCGTTGCGTTATCCAACTTGGCATAAGAGGCTTTTTCCACAAACAGGCTGCTGAAGATCTGACCGTCCGTGATCTTGGTATTATAGTATTTCGTATTGACCACGTTGTAACTGTTGACGACGGTGGGATTCTCGTAGAAGGCCCTGTAGGTATTGATCAGGTCATGACCGATGGCGCCGCGCAGGAAAAAGTTCAGGTCGAAGTTCTTATACTTGAACGAATTGCCCCAGCCGAATTCGAACTTGGGAAGGCCGTTGCCCATTTTTGTCTTATAGTCGGTGCTGGCGGTGACGCCGCCCTTGCCGTCATCGAATTGATATTTGCCTTGTTGAGTGAGCCCTCTATAGATCGGTCCCCATAGGAGGCCGACGGGCTGCCCTTCTACAGCGCGGGTGATCTGGGTTTGTTCCTGGCCGGGTGTACCCAGGTTGGAAGCGCCAACGTAGTTGCCTGCCAGGTCCTTGTTCAGGCTGGCCAGGATCACATGGTAGGAGGAGAAGTTAATGGAGGTATTCCAGGTAAAATCTTTTTGCCGCAATACATCATAGCTCAGCAGGAACTCGACCCCATTGCTTTTCAGCGTGCCGATATTCCTGTACTGTTTATCAGTAGGGAAGGGGGGCACGGGCACGGTGACATTAAAGATCAGGTCGGAGGTTTTTCTGTTGTAATAATCGAAGCTGCCTGTCAGGCGATTGTTCAGGGCGGCAAAATCCAGGCCAGCATCGAACTCGGCTTTCTTTTCCCATTTCAGATCGGGGTTGGCATTCTGTGTCGGGCCGTAGGCGGAGATATAGCTGCCGTTGTAATAGAAAAGATTACCGTTTGCTCCGGTGGGACCGAATAACAGCAGGGAATAATAGGAGCCCCCGGGCAATGCCCCTGTGACGCCATAGCTGGCACGAACTTTAAGGGTATTGACACCATTGATCTCTTTCAGCTTGCCGATGTCCAGACCTGCGCTAACCGCAGGGAACATGCCCCATTTATGATTGGCGCCGAATTGGGTAGACCCTTCTCTTCTCAGGCTGGCCGATAGAAAGACGATGTCGTCGTAGTTGAGGTTCAGCCTGCCGAAGAAAGCTACGAGCTTGGAGCCGTTCTTATAGCTGGAACCTGTAGCCTTGCCGTTGGCAAAATCCAGGGAACTGCTGAGATCTTCCGAGGAGATATCTGTCAGGAAGTTGCCGGCTTGTACCGTATAGCCATTGTTGAGAAAATTCTGGTAAGAATAACCTCCTAAGGCGGAGATAGAAAGTTTTTTGATCTTCGTCTCATAGGACAGGGTATTCTCATATAGTTGATTGAAAAATTCATTGTCCTGTTTCCAGGCATAACCGTTGCGTGCATAACCGCTGACGCCGAGGAAACTGCGCACATAGAAAGAGCGTTTGGGGAGGTAGGCCCAATTATAGGCGCCGATGTTTTCCTGGGCATACCGGACGGAGATCTTCAATCCTTTGATGATCTCATACGTGGCCAGGCCGTTGACATTGCTTCTTTTTGTGACCCTGTTGTTGGTATTCTGTTCCAGGACGGCAACAGGGTTGGCATAGTCCACGAAGTTCTGTTCGAAGTACCCGCCGCCGGTGATGTCATAATTGGGGTCTGTGCTGTGGATGGGGGCCGTCGGGTTGAAGATGGTGGCGTATTTAAAGGCGTCGCTCCAGCCGAACTGCGAGTTGCGCTTGGTGGTGCCCATGTCCAGCATGAAGACCAGCTTATCTTTCAGCGCCTTTTGCGTCAGGCCGAAATGACCGTTGATCTGGTTGAAACCGGTGGTGATGGCAACGCCCTCCACATTCCGGTAGTTCACAGATGCGGTGTAGGAAGTACCATTGCCGCCGCCGGAAAAGGAAAGGTTATGCGTATGAGAGTAGGCAGTCCGGGTGATGGCCTTGTTCCAATCCGTATTGGATTTAAGGTCGGCGCCTCCGGCCGCCTTGTATTGCGCGGCGGACATATGGGGCGTAAATTTGGAAGGCGATTCGGCGGTACCCGTGCCGTTGTATGACACAGCAGGTCCGCTGCGGCTGCCCCTTTTAGTGGTGACAATGATGACGCCGGCTGAGCCACGGGTGCCATATATGGCGGCAGAAGCTGCATCTTTCAGTACGTCGATGCTTTGAATATCGTTAGGGTCGATGGTATTGATGTCGATGCCGATCTGCCCGTCCACAACGACCAGCGGAGAAGTGCCGGCCCCCAGGGTGGAGAGGCCTCGCAAACGGATATTGAACCCTCCGTTGGGGTCGCCGCCCGGCTTGGCGATGGAAAGGCCGGAGACCTTGCCTTGCAGCAGCTGGGCAACATCGGAGATATTGCCTTTATTGAACTGTTCGGAAGTGATCGTAGTAACGGCGCTGGTGACTTCCCTTCGTTTCTGGGTGCCGTAACCAACCACCACTACTTCGTTCAGTTTGCCTCCCAACGGACTAAGCTTGACATCCAAACTGGTCTGTTGGCCCACAGTGATCTCCTGAGATTGAAATCCAACGTAGGACAATATGAGAATTGCCTTAGTGTTCGGGACAGTGATGGTAAACATTCCATCGGCGGCGGTGACGGTGGCCGTATTGGTACCTTTTATAGCAACAGTGACATTTGCCAGCGGCAGACCGTTGTCGTCGGATACTTTGCCTTTGACCTGGACAGGTCCTTGCTGAGCAAATGCAGCATGAAAGAGAAAAAGTGCGGCGATCAGGAGATTGCGATGCTTCGTTTTTCTCATGGAAGTTAGGCGCATAAGTTAAGAGTTTTAAATGGTCAATTACAATCGGTTGCATTGATTTTTAAAAAAAATGCAATGCTTTTATGGCCAGATGATTGCAGAATGGATCAAGGGGAGTCATGAATGTAGAATAGAAGCTTGGCCGCTTGATGAGGGAAACGCAGGCAGTGTTTCATTTTTTTCATAAGCAATCGTTATTAAACGTCAAATGAACAGTTATCGGCCGAGACCTAAAAAAAACCATTATCCAGGATGGGATACCTGTTTGCTGGAAGAATGGAATTAACTCAGGTTACTATAAATATAAAACTTCTTTTTAAAAAAACAATTGATTGGTATATAATTTTTTTTAATCCAAGGTATAGAACAGGATGGTATTGTTGTTCCGGGCAAACGCGATCAGTGTCTTGCCTGACACGGTCCTGATAGCTGCTATATCCCGGATCTCTCCTTCAACTATAATACCAGATTCCAGCGGCGTCAGCGCCTTGAATTGTCCTTTGCCCAGCCCAATCAGCGCTGTGCCGTACCCGGCGTCATAACGCCCTTCATAAACCGAAGCGCTGTAAAAATTCCCTCCGGCCAGGCAATCTGTCCGCAGATCGTGATTGAAGTCTCCTGTTAAAAAGGCAAAGATTGGAGACCATTGCAGCCGGGAAGGAAGTTTAGACAAAGAGAATTGGCTGGCGCCGGTATGCATCAACACTACTGAAGATAGCGTGGCGGCACTGTATACCTGTGCTTTTTCCAACATGTTGCCGAAGATCTGTTCAACAGTTTGTCCGGCAAAGTCTGCGTACCTGGCGTATTTTTTCCGGATGAAGGCAGGCAGGTGCCTTTCCCATTCATCTTTCCCGAGGAAAGGATAATATTTTCCATCCGTTTGCACGGCCAGCAGCTGCTCCATATATCCATTATTTCCGAAATCACCGGTATATAGCTTTAATGGGTATGCGGCGCTGGCATGTAATTTTGAATTCTCGCCCCAGTTGCCGGCCAGCAGGTCCGTGTATCCGTCGCGGTCGATATCGACAGCCCGGACTGTTGTCCACAAACCTGTAGTATTTTGAAGGCCGAAGGCTGCTGTGCTGTTAATCAGCCGTCCCTGGTGATTCATAAAGATCGTTACAGGCATCCATTCCCCCACGATCACGAGGTCCGGCCAGCCGTCTTTGTCGATGTCGTTCCACACGGCATCTGTGACCATGCCTGCTTTCCGGAGGCCGGGAGCCGTGGATTCGTCTGCTACCGCAAACCTGCCTTGGCCATCATTCAACAGCAGGTAAGAGTCCGGGATATCACCATACCGGCCTGCAACGACCCTGCCGCCGATGAAAAGATCCTCATCACCGTCGTGGTCAAAGTCCGCAGCGACTGCCACCGATTTATTCCCGGGGATGCGGGGTAAATTGTCCGATCTTGAAAAATGTCCTTTCCCGTCGTTTAGGTAGAGCCTGTCGAGGGAGGGATCTCCGGTCTGGAATTCATTTCCCCCACTGACCACATAAAGATCATTATCGCCGTCATTGTCAGCATCAAAGAATAAAGCATTCACGTCCTCATAGAGCGCGTCGGCAGAAAACAATCCGCTGTCGATGGAGACGAACCTGCCGGCGGCCGTTTGCAGGAACAGCGCTCCGGCCTGATCTTTTGCACCTCCCACAAAAAAATCATCCAATCCATCACCATTAATGTCCGCCACTGCCATTTTAGGTCCTTGTGTAGACACCATGTGGGGCAAATAGGCCTGTTGGATAAAGTCGTTAAAATTATTTTCGCTGTGCCGCCAGGGCAACTGAATGCTGTCGGTAATATTCCTGAAATGAGGTGTGCCCGGCATTGCTTTTTTCGCGGCAGGCGGCCACGTAACCGTTTGCCGGGATGCCTGTTCCTGCCATACGGTAAACCGCTGGTCGGCCTTTACATGGCTGAATAGCTGGGTGGCGCCATCGGGCCATATCACCCGAACGCTGTCAATGATAACGGCCAAGCCCGTACCAAAATGGATATACTGCAGGCTGCTGCTTTCGAAGCCTTTCGTGGTCCCTGCATAATTTAGCTGAATGGCGCCTTTTTGGCTTAATATTACTTTCGTGCCAATGCCTGAAGTGTTCAGCCCGGCTCCTTTCAGCTGGAGGTCAAGGAAGTGATGACCGGCCCGGGCGGTTGAATTGTTCCTGTAGATCCCTGCAGGTCCGTTGATACGATTGACCACAATGTCCAGGTCTCCGTCATTATCCAGGTCTGCATAGGCAGCCCCATTGGAAAAGCCCGGGCTGTCGAAACCCCAGGACTTGCTCTCATCTATGAACCGGAGGCTATCCGTGCCCTTGAACAGATAGTTGGTGGCAATTCCGGAAGGCATTTTCTGAATGATCTCTTTGTCGGCAGTCCGTCCCCTCCCAGCGGCATCGGGGGCAGAGGTGCCGGAGAAAAACTTAACGAAGTCCAGGTCATTGGGCCTTCGCAGGATACCATTGCTGATGAAAAGGTCTTTTATCCCATCGTTGTCGAAGTCGGCAGCCAGTGGAGACCAGCTCCAGTCTGTGGCGGAAATGCCCGCATAGAGCCCGATCTCGCTGAATTTATTTCCACTGTCTACATTCAATTGAAGGCAATTGCGGGAATATTGGTAATGATAGCCGAATTTCAGTTTGTACTGGAAAATATCCAGGGGATCGTCTCCCGCGGAGGTCTTTAACAGCCGCTCGTCAGGGGGCAGCATATCAAGGGTGATGATATCTGGCCAGCCATCGTTGTTGACATCCGCGATGTCGCTGCCCATCGAAAAGCGGCTTTCATGTCCGAAAGCCTGCTGGTTGCATTCTCTGAAAGTGCCGTTCCTGTTGTTGAGATAATAATAATCATTTTCATGAAAGTCGTTGCTGACGTAAAGATCGTCCCATCCATCATTGTTCAGGTCTCCGACCGCCACATTCAGTCCGTAGCCAATTATGCTGCTGTAGATGCCGGCAGCCGCTGTCACTTCCACAAACTTCCTTACGCCAGCCGTACTGTCATTCCTGAATAATTTATCTCCGCTGACCTCATTTTTAATGCGTCTGGCCGAGGTGTCGACATACGTGTCGGTGGAATGCACGGCATGGTTTACCAGGAACATATCCAGGTCACCGTCATGATCATAATCAAAGAAAACGGCCTGCGTGTTGAAGCCTGTGATGTCAAGCCCATAGGTTCGCGCCTTTTCTGAAAAAGTCAGGTCTCCGTTGTTAATAAAAAGCTCGTTACGGCCGTTGAAATTTTTATAGGCACCCACTTCGGATACATAAATATCCAATAGTCCATCCCCATTGACATCGGCCATTGTTACGCCTGTTTTCCAATTTCCCGCACCTTCTACGCCGGCTTTTGCAGTAATATCCTCAAATTTGAAATTACCTTTGTTAAGGTACAACTTGTTGCTGCCCTGGTTGGAGCTGAAATAGATATCCGCCAGGCCGTCATTGTTGATATCCCCGATAGCGACGCCTCCGCCATTGTAATAATAGAGATAATCCAATATATTCAGTGTGTCCGTATCGGCGATGCTATTCTCAAAGTCAATGCCAGTTGATGAAAAGGGCAGAAAGGAAAAAACCGTATCAGGCTTGCCTGTGCACGACTGAAAGAAGACAATTGAGATGGCCAGAAATCGGAGAAAAGAATATTTCATTGCGATTGAAACTAGTCATTTTCCGGGATAAGTTTATTATAAATCTCCTGCGGGATGTCTTAAGGTAATTTGGGCCGCTATGTTTACTTTTGCGGTGTTTGAGACAGAATTCAATTAAAATGCTTTTTCCATGATCAGAAGTGCTGTAGCCCTGGGGAAGACCTTATTCGAAAAGATCCGTAGCGAAAAATTGAAGCAAAATCTACTGCAGGCGCTGCCGTTTTTCGTGGGTTCCGTCATCACAGGGCTGATCGCCGTGCTGTATACGAGGCTTTTCGCCCTGGCAGAGCATGGGACGGCCTATATCTACCATCACAATGCTTTTCTTTTTTTTATTATTACCCCCTGTTGTTTTGTGGCTTCCTGGTGGATCGTCAGAAAGTTTTCACCGTATGCCAGGGGAAGCGGCATTCCGCAGGTAATGGCCGCGATTGAATTGAGCACACCCCGAACTTCCGGCCTGGTGAAGAAAATGCTGGGGATAAGGATTATAATCGTAAAGATCTTTTCAAGTCTCGTGATGGTATTCGGTGGAGGTATCATTGGAAGGGAAGGGCCCACCATCCAAATTGCGGGTTCGGTATTTTGGAAGATCAATCAATGGCTGCCCGCGTGGTGGCCCAGGATCTCGAAAAAGAATATGATCATGACCGGCGCAGCAGCGGGACTGGCCGCAGCGTTCAATACGCCGCTGGGAGGCATCGTCTTTGCCGTGGAAGAATTGACAAAAACCCACATCAGTTATTTTAAAACAGCCCTCTTTACGTCGATCATCATCGCGGGCCTTACGGCACAGGCTTTTTTAGGCCCTTATTTATATCTTGGATATCCCGATGTCAGCAATCTTTCCGGCTTTATTTTCCTTCCTGTTGTCCTTGCCGCCGTCCTTTGCGGACTGACGGGAGGCGCCATATCAAAAATAATGCTGATCCTGTTCCGCTGGAAAAAGTCCTTTAAAAAGGATTACATGTACGTTGCCTATTTAGTTGTCTGTGCATTGATCATTGTTTCCTTAGCTGTATTTGTGACCGAGAGCATGTTTGGGTCCGGTAAAGGGCTAATTACAAAGGCCTTATTTACGGGTGAAAAATATTCCCCCTGGCACATCGCCTTGTTCCGGATAGCCGGCCCTGTTTTGTCATTTACCTCCGGTGCTGCGGGAGGCATCTTTGCTCCTTCCCTTGCTGCCGGAGCGAGTATCGGCTCCGTGCTGGCGGGGTGGTTTCATCTGTCGGGCACCGATACCAATCTCCTGGTGTTGTCGGGAATGGTCGGGTTTTTAACAGGTGTTACCCGTACTCCATTCACGTCTGCCATTTTAGTATTGGAAATGACCGACCGGCACAATGTGATCTTTTACTTAATGCTGGCGGGATTGGCGGCAAGCCTGGCGGCATTGCTGATCGACAGGCATTCCTTCTACGACCATTTAAGAGCCGAATATATTCGTGACCTTACTCACACCGAAAAGGATGAATGAACGTTCTACATGATACTTCGTGTATTTGACATGGCCGTTATCGCTTTTTGCATCTGAACGAGCCCAGTGGCAAGCAGGGCGATCCCCACCAGCCAGTTAAAAAGGTTTTGGTTCGTACGCAGGAAAAAGATCAGCAAATGCCCGGTGATGCCATAAACCATGAAGGCAATGGATGTGCCGATGCCAATGGCAATCACATAAACGTTGTAATCTGCCTTCGTATCCGAGAGCAACCCCTTTGCTCTCAGCACCGCCGTCCATCCCATCCAAAAGGGAAGGTGTAATGGATTGAGCAAGCTCAATATCAGGCCTGAAATAAAAGATGAGTGACCTGCAAAGGATATGACCGTTCCCGCCTTTCGCATATGCCAGGCAGCGTCCAGGCTGCTATAGGCCACGAGGAGAATGACGCTTCCGGCCAGTATACGGAACCATTTTACCAGACGGGTCATACCCTCCAGCCGCCTTACAGTGACCAACGCTATACGGACCAAACTCACTTCTATGAGGATGGCTCCCAATCCAAAAAGGACGGCTCCCCAAACATCGCCATTGATCACCAGGTCTGTGATGCCCACATTGAGCGTGCCTATCGGTAAAGAGCCGGTGAAGCTGATCAGGAAGGCGTATGCAGACAGCCTGAAAGGCTTTCCCGCAGGGGTTTTGGATTGAAAAGGGAGAGGGATCATGAGATAAGCTTTTCGTGCCGGTGATAATCCCTTAACATCTTCAGCCCTTCGCCGGTGCTCATCGGGCCAAGTCCATTCTTTCGGGCATTGGCCCGACTGATGTCGAACAACAGCCGCCAGTGCCGGAAGATCTCTTTCCAAGCGAAGAATAAGGAATGGCGGGGGTCATACATATGCGTGGGTTCACTGCCGGCACCATTTAGCTCGATCACCGAGAACTTACGGCCCTCACACAGTTCTTCCCAACTTTCGAATTTGATATCCAGTCTCCCAAAGTAAAAACCGGGAACCTGACGGCAGAGCGCGTCGATCTTCTCCTCCAGTGCGGGAGTGACCTTATTGCTCCAGTCCAGGAATTTTGCCCCCCGGCTGTGGTTCCCATAGGGCACCAGCAGGCGCTCCTCTCCCTGCGAAAGCGTCTGCTGGAGAAAGTCTCCATACGCAGCCCGCAATGCCGGCAGCTGTAAGACATGGCGGTCATTTTTTCGCAGCAAGGCTTCCACTGTCGAGAATCCATCACCTTTTATCGTCAGCATTTCTTTGCCCACGACGCCGGAAATATGTCCTTTAGATTCGCCGGGATATCGATAATAGAAGATCCCGGCTTCCTGGGTGTAAGCAATATATTCCTGCAGCAGGAAATCTACTTTGCTCCGGGCGCTGTAGATGTACAAGTCGCATTCATCCCGGAGCAGACTTACCTGCATGCCCCGCTGACCAATGTCCGGCTTGGCGATGAGTGGAAAATTCAGTCCCTGTTCCGCCAGGGACCGACGGATATCGACCACCGGCTGACGCTTGCGACAATAGACGGTTTTGGGATAGGAGCCATCGGGCATCAGGTCGTAGATCTGTTGCTTGGATTCCATCAGGAAACCGGCGTTGGTAATAGTAGGGTTCGCCGTGCTGAAGAAAAAGAAGCTTCTGGCTCTCAGGCTCAGCCAGGCCCAATAAAGGAAACCCGGCGCATAAATAACGGCAAATGGCCAGTATTCCCAGGATGTCAGCCGGATGCAGGTCCGTTCCAGGAAATCCGCACGGCTTCTTTTTTTATTTGCAACTTTTACGCCCGACTCATATCGCCGGCCCGCCTGCAGGTCTAAGTATTGTATACTGGCCCGCGTAGGTGCTAAACGGATGGAAGTTATGCTGACCGTGGAGGTCCTGCCCTGCGGGTCGATGACAAGCCCGGTCCCCGGCGTTCCCACCGCGACTGTCCGGTGAAAATCCACGATACTTTCCATGTCGATCCGGGAAGTAGTTCCGTACCATTGTCCAAACAACTGTTGCCGGACGTTTGCAGCCTCCTCGTCATATAAGGTGGCTGAAGACCAGATACGCGGCACGTTATGATCGAGGCAGACTATATGCTTTTTCTGCCCGTCCCAGCGGCATTCGAACAGGTGTCCCCCGGTGAAGAGCACCAGGGTAAACGGTTCGATCTCTTCCAGCATTGCGCCCCTGAAAGCAACTATGGGGTCGGCCGTGCGGGCGATCTCCAGGAAAACAAGACCCCGGCTCCGCCGGTAGGCCGTCGCACGGAGATGTTTGACAAAAGCCCCATTCAGCAGAACCGCGGCATCCCCGCTATTCTTCAGCGTAATCCAGCTGCCTCCTGCCTCGCCGTCTTTCGGATAGAGAAGCTGCCTTCCGTCTGCACCAGCCTTGGAAGGAAACAAGGCCGGGGCGCGTCCCGGCCGTTCGTCCCGGTTGGAAGTCAGATAAATGGCACCGGACGTGGGTATGAAGGTCACTGTGCACATGTCTGACGGAATTGGATGGTTGAAGCGGCAACGCCGAACTGCGCAGGCAATGTGATCTCCGCCACAGCGGCAATGCCGATCCGCAGCAAGGCCATGTGGTGAACCATGTGTTCGACGTTATAGAGCAATTCCCGGAAATAATTGGTCCGGATGACAACCGGTCCGGCATCCCCGGACACAAGATGAGCCGTCAGCGCCAGGTCTTTGTCCGGCCGGTCTACTGCGAGCGCTGTCTCTGACAGTTGACGGATGGCGTGGGACAGGCTTATTTCCAGCAGATGGCTCCGGCTGCGCCGGTCATAATTTACCATGCCGCCTTCATATCCTTTATCCAGTTCCTGGAAGAATTCGACGATGTGCCGGACATGCTGCCCGATGGTTGCTCCAGACAACACGTCAATAGGAACAGTATACTGATGGTCCGTTAGGCTTTCCAATACTTCCTGCAATTGCCGGAGTAGTTGCTGGATGGGGTATTTTAAATGCATATAAATGTGCGTTTGATGAAGGCGAATACTGCCTTCCTATACAAAATAAGCAACTCCCTTCCACACTTTTTGTCGGGTGCTTTACTCAAACCTTATTTTCATAAGGTAATGAAAAATGTATTGGATTGCATTCCCGATTTCATCTTTAAGAATCTGGGGAAAATACACCCGGTTTTGGATCATTTGATTCACAAATAAGCTATTGCCATCCGACCTGGCATAGAATTTTAAGTAATGCGTTTAAATGATTCAAACCGGCAACATGGATTCAGAAAAGGCCTTCCCCCTCTCCCTGGACTTCGAGGGCCGGCATTACACCGGCACCATTACTCCTTCAAAAGAGCTGGGAAAGAATAAAATGCCCATTTATTTCCGGGTCATGTTGGGAGATGTCTTCTATGCTTACCTGTGCTGCGGCGACAATGGCTGGAAGGAGCGGGATAAGGAAGGGCATCCTCCCGGACTGGTTCAAGCCATTGGCAACTACATTGCCGACTACTACGAATAAAAGAGCCATCACTTAAAGTAATGGCTCTGTATCATCCACTGGATATAAATATAAATATAGGTCAAGGATCCTAGCTGCTGCTCCGTCTTCCACCGATAAATGACAGCAGGAACAGTACGATAAAAATAAAGAATAAAATTTTGGCGATGGAGGCAGCGCCTGCTGCGATCCCGAAAAAACCAAAAATGCCAGCGATGATGGCTATTATCAGAAAGATGATTGTCCAGCGTAACATATGCTAGTATTTTGATTGTTAATAATAAACAGATACACTAAAAAATCATGCCATCGAAGGGAAGATCAAGCGCATATATGGCATTATTTTTTGGGCCTGATCCTGGGCATAATATCGTTTATATGCGGCCGGGCAAACTGTATATTGGTACTTCAGGCTGGCAATACGCTCATTGGCGGGGTGTCTTTTATCCGCAAGGGCTTTCCGTCAAACATCAATTGGAGTACTACAGCCAGCACTTTTCAGCGACAGAGATCAATTCCACTTTTTATCGACTGCCTTCAAAAGCCGCCGTGGCAAGATGGATGGATACGGTCCCTAAAAAATTCCGGTTTTGCCCGAAGATCAGCCGCTTTATCACACATGCGAAAAAGCTGAATGATCCGCAGCAAGCGGTACCCCGTTTTTTCGATGTGTTCGATCCATACCGTCGAAGCTGCGGACCCGTGCTGCTCCAGCTGCCGGCGATGTTGGCCTTTAACGCGGAAAAGGCCGGAACATTCTTTGATTTCCTGAGAGAGCAATATCCTGATTGGCATTTTTCCCTGGAAGCCCGCCATGACAGCTGGATGAGCGCTGCGTCGGCAGCGTTACTGGAAAAGCATCGCATCGGGTGGGTGATGGTTGATGCAGGCCGGCGCTGGCCTTCCTCCTATGAGATCGTCACCACCCGACATATCTATATCCGGCTGCATGGTCCCGACGGTTCCTATGCTACGAAATATACCGCAAGGGCCTTACACCGGCTGGCGGAAAAATGCCTGTCCTGGCGTGACAGCGGGCACGATTGCTGGATATTCTTTAATAACGACATCCATGGATACGCTGTCGGGAATGCCAGGCAGCTGCAGCAGTTGACCGGCGGGATCGGAAGACTCGCTGGCATATAGTTTGATGCACTGCCAGAAAATCGAATCAATATGGAAAAAATATCCCGTCGCGAAGCGCTCACCGGCATCGGCACCGGGTTGGCGGTGATGTCAGTGGGTAATGTATTGGGTGGAACAACTGTTGGAAACACGGCGGAACATCCGCCCATTGGCCCGGAGGATCCGAAAACCAAATATCCCAGACCCCCTTTTAACGGTCAGACGCAGCCGTGGCCTGGTCTGGCCAGCAAGATGGACCCAGTCCCCGATCATGGCGAAAAAAGCTACAAGGGCTCCGGTCGCCTCATGGGAAGAAAAGCATTGATCACTGGCGGCGATTCAGGAATGGGGCGAGCAGCTGCTATCGCTTATGCCAGAGAAGGCGCGGACGTGGCCATCAACTACTATCCGACAGAAGAACCCGATGCAAAGGAAGTGGTAGCATTGATCCGGGCCGCTGGGAGAAAGGCCGTCGCCATTCCGGGCGACCTGCGGGATGAAGCGTTCTGCCGCAAGCTCGTGGATCAGGCCGTTAGTGAACTGGGGGGCCTGGATATCGTAGTGAACAACGCGGGCCGGCAGCAGACCAAGCCTTCTATACTGGATATTACGACGGAAGAATTCGACGCCACCATGAAAACAAATATCTATGCGCCATTCTGGATCATCAAGGCTGCCCTGCCACATTTGCAACCCGGATCCGTCATCATCGGTACGACCTCGGAGCAGGCCTATGATCCTTCACCTGACTTATATGACTATGCGCAGACAAAGGCGGCGACAATGAATTATGTCAAGTCGCTGGCTAAGCAGCTCGGCCCAAAAGGCATCAGGGTCAATGGCGTGGCGCCCGGACCGATCTGGACGCCTCTACAGGTGAGTGGCGGCGCAACACAGGAGAAACTGAAGAATTTCGGCAGCCAGACAGTATTTGGCCGACCCGGTCAGCCGGCAGAGCTGGCGTCTATTTATGTACAGCTGGCGGCAGCCGATGGCAGCTTTGCCACCGGGCAGATCTATGGGTCATCCGGTGGGGCGGGCCAGCCGTAAATTGAACCCGATCATGAATAACCCGATCCACTATGACCATCACTTATCCAAAGGAAGAAATTGAAGCCGTCGGCTGTATCTTCATCGAAGAGCAAAAAACGATTGCAGTAGCGGAGAGCGTAACGGCAGGGCTATTGCAGGGCGCCTTTTCGCAGGCAACGGATGCGCGGCTGTTCTTCCAGGGAGGGATCACGGCTTTCAATGTAGGTCAGAAATGCCGTTGGCTCGACGTCGAACCCATCCATGCGCAGGAGCATAATGCCGTATCACCAAAGGTCGCCAACCAGATGGCTGAAGGCGTTGCCAGGAGGTTTTGCAGCCATTACGGCATCGGGGTGGTGGGGTATGCCGCACCCGTGCCGGAAAAGAAGATCGAACTGCCTTATGCCTGGTATGCCATCTACGCCGACGGCCGCCTGCTGGAAACCAACAGGCTCGAAGGGGGCAAGGGTGATCCCCTGAAGGTGCAGCTATGCTATGTGCAATCCATTATCACCGCCCTGCATCGATCATTAACCCTGCGCTGAAATTGAGTAGGCGTGGCATTGAACTGTCTAAAAAACGCCTTGCCAAAATTGCTTTGCGAATTGAAGCCGACCATTTTTACCACTTCGAATACTTTATAGCGGGCGGTTGATATCAGTTCCGCCGCTTTATTCAGTCTCGCCACATTCACCAGCTCGTTGGGCGTCTTGTCCGAGATGCCTTTCACTTTCCGGTAAAAAGTAGGGCGGCTCATGTTCATCAGCCTGGCCAGCACGTCGACGTTGAGGTCCTTGTTGCGCAGATGCAGGGTGATAAGCGCATTGAGTTTGTTGAGGAATGCTTCATTTTCGTCGGGGCAGGAAGCGACGTCCATCTTGTCAAACAGGCAGCGGTCGAAATAGTCCTTTAACCGGGCTCTGTTGGCAAGGAGGTTTCCCGCCTGCGCCTTTAGGTATTCATCCGACAGCGGCCGCTCGATACAGGCGTCTGCTCCTGTCTGGAGGCCTTTGATCCTGGAACCACTTCCATCCACCAGCAGGATCACAGGGATATGGGAATAATGGACAGACGATTTGAGATGGGTGCATAATTGGGCGCCATCGGTGTCTGTAAGTACTGAGCTACTGATAATTAAGTGAATATATTGTGTTTCTATTATCTTCAGCGCTGTCCTTTCGCTTTTTGCTATGGAAAGCTGGTAGCTATCGGCGAGACTTTTCGAAAGGACACTCAGTTCCTCCCTATCCTGGCCGGCTAAAAGTATCCGGCAGGCAGGGTCTCCTTTATGGAGGGGTGGCACAGGTATCGGCGGGAGCCGAAGGCCAGGAAGCACACCATCGGCAGGAAAGGCAGGTGTTTTTGCAATCATCACTTACAAAGGTATCTGTGTCAGAAGGTTAGGGATGCTTGGTTTGTTGAAATTTATAGTACAATTGTTTAGAATTATGATAAAAAGGGTAACTTGTCGCACTGGACCGTAGCAACTGCATGCCGATCAAAAATTATATAATCTCTCTATGCCTTCTACATGTGGCGATGGTGATATCGGCGCAGCCCGCCTATATTAATTTTACTTCGCTGACCTCCAAAGACGGGTTGTTATCCAACTCGGTGAATGCCATTTTAAAAGACAGGTATGGACTGATGTGGATCGCCACGGATGACGGGTTGAATAAATTCGATGGTACGAACTTTACGGTGTACCGTAACCAGGTGGGGGATACCTCGACGCTCCGGGCCAACGAGATCCTGTCGTTGTATGAGGATAAGGCGGGCAACTTATGGGTAGGCACCAGCGGCGGAGCGGTGAGCTTGTATGACAGGATGCATGATAAGTTTATCCATTATCCGGCGGACGGAGGCAGGGATGGGTTTTTATCCAATGCCGTCGTCAGGAGTATCTGCAGCGACTACGAGGGTAAGATCTGGATAGCGCAGTTCGGAGCGCCCTATGTGCTTGACCGGGCGACGGGGCATATTTCAAAGATGGATCTGACGCCGTACGACCATAGTGGTCCTGGCATTTTGTCGCTTTATTGTGTTTTTGAGGACAGCCGCCGGAGGATGTGGGTCGGTACGGACAAGGGGCTTTTCATTTATAGAAGAGCAACACGATCTTTTGAGCAATACAGCCATGATAATGCGGATAGTTCCAGCCTGTTGAACGACCAGGTAAGGGCATTAGCCGAGGACCGCGAAGGGCATTTATGGGTCGGGACGGAAGGAGGACTATGCATGATGCGACCGGATGAGAAAGGATTTATCAGCGGCGGTAAGATAAATGGCGGAGATATGGCGCTGAACAGGGGGGTGATCAATGCCATCACGGTAGACAAGGACGGAATGTTATGGATGGCGACGATGGAGGGGGTACATGTGCTGGACCCCCATTCGGGACGTTCGGCAGCCTATTTGCCGGAAGAAGGCAATTCCCATAGCCTGACCAGCAGGTCCATCCGGAGTCTTTATATCGATAATGAGGGGATCTACTGGTTCGGGACCTACCGGGGCGGCATCAATAAATATGATAAGAACCTGAATCTTTTCAATGTCAAACTCAGCGCGGCCTTTTATGACAATGGTTCGCAGACTTCCGTGGTGACTTCGTTTCAGCAGCGGGCCGATGGAAATATGTGGCTGGGCACGGACGGAGGCGGGCTTTATACATTTGATCGAAAGACGGGAGAGTTCCGGCCTTATAACATCAGCCTGGATGGCAGACCCGCAGGAGGGTTGTCCGTCCAGGCCTTAAAAAAGACAAGAGGTGGCGCCTTGTATATCGGGACGTTGACAAAAGGCCTGATCATCCTGGATCCTGCCAGCGGTAAGACACAACATCTGAAAATGGGGCCGGGCCAGGGCGACCTGAATGCCAACGATATCTATTGCATCGGGGAAGACAGCAAAGGCCTGGTATGGGTGGGAACGAACGGCGCAGGGGTCAATGTTTTGAAGAATAACAAGGTGATCGTACGCTATACGCCAGCACCAAAAGCTCCAGGTGATGTACTCTTGCCGGCAAATGGTTATATCAGGGCCATCGAGGAGGACAGACAGGGAAATATGTGGATAGGGACGCACGGAGGCGGTGTCGCTGTTTATCACCCTTCAACAGGAAAATTCACCGTATACGATCAGTCCAATAGCAACCTGCCCAATGACAAGATCTATTCCCTTTTATTGGATAGCCGGGGACTTATGTGGCTGGGTACATATGGGGGTGGATTAAGCATGTTCGACAGCAGGACCGGGCAGTTTACGAATTTCACCGAGAAGGATGGACTTCAAAATGCCACCATTTACCAGGTGGTCGAAGATGCGTGGGGACGGATATGGGTAAGCACGAATACGGGGCTCAGCAGCCTGGATGTGTCAACGAAGGCTTTCCGTAATTTTGCGAGCTACAATGGCATTCAAAACAATAATTTCGTCCATGGATCGGGGCTACGCGCGACTGATGGGGAATTGTTCTTTGGGGGACTCCAGGGGTTCAACTATTTTAATCCGGCGGCGCTTACGACCAACCGCAATGTCCCCGCGGTCTTGCTGACGAACCTGCAGGTAGCGAATAAGTCTGTCGTTGCTGGCAATGAGTCACCGATCAAAGAGCATATTTCCGTCGCCAGCGAGGTCCGGCTGAGCTATAGACAGAATTTTGCCCTGAGCTTCGTTGCACTGAACTACACATTGCCCAGGCAAAACCACTACGCATACAAGATGGAAGGGTTCGACAAGGACTGGAACTATGTAGGTGCGATGAATACGGCGTATTATACCAACCTGGATCCGGGCGAGTACGTCTTTCGTGTGAAGGCCAGCAATAATGACGGCGTGTGGAGCGCTACGGACAGGTCGATCAGGATCTATGTCAAGCCTCCTTTCTGGCGGACCTCGTACGCATATGTATTGTATGTGCTGGCCGCCGGAGGTCTCTTGCTGTACAGCCGGCACCGGGGGCTTTCGAGGCTGAGAAAGAAGTTTGCCCTGGAGCAGGAACGGCAGGAAGCCCGGCGCATCCAGGAGCTGGACAAGCTGAAATTGAAATTCCTGACAAACCTGAGCCATGAGTTCAGAACGCCCATTTCTCTCATTATGGGGCCGGTGGATCAAATGCTGTCGGAGGGATATGGTCAGCCATTGCAGGACAAGCTGCAGATGGTGAAGCGGAATGCGCGGCGGCTGCTGAACCTGGTCAATCAGCTGCTGGATTTCAGGAAAATGGAAGAGCATGAGCTTAGGCTGAACCTTGAGAAAGGCGAGTTTGTGTCTTTCGTAAAAGATGTTTGTCATTCATTTACAGACTTGTCCGAGAGGAAACACATACGATTTATCTTTGAGAGCAGTTTAGACAGCATGTATGTGCTGTTCGACCGGGATAAGATCGAGCGGATCCTTTTCAATCTGCTGTCCAATGCGTTTAAGTTCACGTTGGAAAGAGGGAAGATCACGCTCACTTTGAATGAGCTGGAAGGGGAGGGTGATGCAGATACGAGGTGGATATCCATAAAGGTGACGGATACAGGCATAGGAATACCGCAGGATAAAAAAGAAAAGATATTCGAGCGGTTTTTTCAGCATGCTTCTGCTGCCGCCATATTGAACCAGGGTTCGGGGATCGGCCTTTCCATTACAAAGGAATTTGTCAAAATACATGGAGGTGAAATCGAGGTGGAAAGCCAGGCGGGTAAGGGAAGTGATTTTATGATCCGGCTGCCATTGACAACAGCTGTGGCTGATGCACAGGAGGAGGTGGGTATCACTGTCCCGGAAGTTGAGGGTCCGGAGAGCAGCGGCGGCGAGACTGCAGGTGCGCCTGCGATGGTCAATGCCATTGGAATGCCGACGATCCTGCTGGTGGAGGATAATGAGGATTTCAGGTTCTATCTTAAAGACAATCTCAGGAAGAAGTATAAGGTATTAGAAGCCGCCAATGGCAAAGAGGGATGGCAGAAGGCCCTCTCGGGTCATCCGCAGCTGATCGTGAGCGATATCAGCATGCCTTATATGGACGGGATAGCGCTCACCCGCAAGCTGAAGGACGACAAGCGGACGAGCCATATCCCCGTGATCCTGCTGACGGCCCTGGTGGAGGAAGAGCAGCAGCTAAAAGGGCTTGGAACGGGCGCCAATGACTACATCACCAAGCCTTTCAACGTTGATGTGCTCCACGCCAGGGTCAGGAACCTGCTGACGTTAAGGGATACATTGCAGACCACGTATACCAGGCAGATCAGGGTGCTCACACCTGAAATAACCATCGAGTCGGAGGATGAGAAGCTATTGAGTAAGGTGGTGACCTATCTTGAAAAAAATCTAAGCAACCCGGGATTGTCCGTGGAGTCGCTGAGCAAAGAGATGGGCATGAGCAGGAGCTCGCTGTATGGCAGGCTGCTGGAGCTCACCGGAGAGACTCCTGTGGAGTACATCCGCTCTTTTAAATTGGGGAAGGCAAAGGTCCTGCTGGAAAAAAGCAGTCTGACCATTGCGGAGATAGCCTACGAGGCAGGCTTTTCCACCCCTAATTATTTTACCAGGGCATTTAAGGCCAAGTACAATATATTGCCATCGGAGTACGTAAGTACGAAGAAAGAGAACTAAAATACTGATTAGTATGGACAGCCCCAAAGAGGTCACCATTTATGATATTGCCAGGAAGCTGAACGTGTCCCCGTCCACTGTGAGCCGGGCATTGAAGGATGATCCAACTGTCAATAAAAATACGAAGAAAAGGGTCTTCGACAAGGCTGCTCAGATGGGCTACCGGTCGAACCCTTTTGCCAAAAACCTGCGGCAGCAGCAGTCCCTGACCATCGGCGTGATCGTTTATGAGTTGAACAGTCCTTTTATCACTTCGATGTTGTCGGGTATTGAAAAAATTGCGGGCGAGGCCGGATATGGTGTTATCATAACTGACTCGTCGCAAAGTGCTAAGAAAGAGGCTGCCAATGTGCAGAGCCTTTTCCATCGGAGGGTTGATGGAATAATAGCATCATTGGCGCCGGATACAAAGGACCTGGATCATTTTAAGCCGTTGGTGGGGAAGAACATCCCCATTCTTTTTCTGGACAGGATAGAACATCTTGCTGAAAGCACGTCTGTGGTCATAGACAATGTTAAGAGCGGCTATATCGCCACTAAGCATTTGATAGAACAGGGGTGCCGGCGGATAGTGCATGTCACGTCTTCGCTGCAGCACAACATCTATGCGCAGCGGTATAGCGGTTACCGGGATGCATTGGAACAAAATAACATTCCATTTGAAGAACCGCTGCTGGTGATCGCGGAGCCGACCGAAGAAGCCAGCGAAACTGCCGCTAAAAAGGTTATGAGCCTGCAACCCATGCCTGACGGCGCATTTGTCACCAGCGACTTTGCTGCTGCGGTTTGTATACGCACCTTCCAGGAGAATGGCCTGCGTGTTCCGGAAGACATAGCCGTGGTAGGGTTCAATAATGAGGTAATAGGCAGGCTGATAAAGCCCACCCTGAGCACGATCAACTATCCGGGCAGGGAAATGGGAGAGGTGGCCGCAAGGAGCCTTGTCAATCATCTGCAGGGTAAGGATAAAATAGGCAGCATCAGTACACTGACGATACGTGCCGACCTGATCGTCCGGCAATCTTCCCTGAAGGCCCGCCGATGACACTTTTTTATCAAAATTTGGTCATAACGTCTCATTCTCAGGTAAAACCCGTCCGGGCGGGCTGACTTTTGCAAACAAACTATTAAATTACCGGGTAATAAAAACGATGTGCTCATGCCAGACAAGACGAAAATCCTGGGCGTAATAGTGCCTAAGCTGGATAGCTATTTCATAACTTCCGCGCTGAAGGGCATCCGGGAGGTGGCGGCCGGGAAGGGATATGAGCTTATTATCACACATTCCCAGGAGAGCATGGAAAAGGAGATAGCGAATGCGCAATTGCTTTTTGACTGGCGGGTGGATGGGGTTATTGCGTCGTTGTCGGCAGAGACAAAGAGCCTCTCCCATTTTACGGCATTCACGGATAGGGGTATCCCTCTCGTATTCTTCGACAGGGTAGAGCGGACGGATCGCAGTGATACGGTAGTGATCGACAATGCCCGCTGCGGGTTCATGGCAACAGAACACCTGATCAAGCAGGGATGCAGGCGTATTGCCATCATTACATCCAATCTGGAAAGAAATGTTTATATCCAGCGCTTCAAAGGTTTCTGCGAAGCGCTGAAGGACTATACCATACCATTTACGGAAGATCTGTTCATCCTCGGTGACATCGACAGGGATGGCGGGGCAGAGATTGCCGGCATGATCAGGGAAATGCGTCCGATGCCGGACGGCCTTTTCTTTACCAACGATCTGGCAGCTGTGCTGTGCATGCATAGTCTGCAAGAGGCGGGTGTCCGGATACCGGAGGATATTGCCATCGTAGGCTTCAACAATGACCCGTTGGGCAGGCTTGTCACTCCCGCGCTGACCACTATCGATTATCCCGGGCTTGAAATTGGCAGAACGGCGGCCAGAAGCCTGCTGTATCATTTGTCGGGCTCTCATGCGGCGGAGTGCAGGACTGCCGTCGTGCCGGCGGAGCTGATTGTCAGGAACTCCTCTTTAAGGGTAAAAGCCATTCATCTATCGTGAATGGAGCAGCAGCTGACCTTCTCACTCATTTCGTTAGGGTTGTTGTTTTGCTGCAATAATACTGAAGTATGCTTTCTTGGGGTGGCAGTTCCTGTCGAACGGCAGGGGATAATTCGTGCGGCCGCGGATGGGAAAGTCGTTGAGCCAGGACATGCCGTCTTCAATACCCCAGAAAGTGATACGGCTGATCCTGCCTTTATACCGGAGGAAGAGATGGAACAGCTCCGCATAAGACTTTGCCAGCAGGTCCTGGGCCGAATCAGGCAGGCCATTGGGGTAGGGGTTCATGCCGGCCCTGTTCGCGGCAGACTGTCCAACATCGGCCGTATTATGATCCCGGGGATCGGGTAATACGCTAAGGTCAAGCTCGGTGAACATTACCTCGATACCAAGCGCGGAAAACTCCCGGATGCTGGCTTCGATGTCTGTCAAGGGGACTTTGCCGGAACTCCAGTGACCCTGGATACCGACGCCATCAATGCGTACGCCGGCCGCCTGTATCTTTTTGATCAGGGCAATGGCGCCGGCCCTTTTCTTCGGCTGTTCGATATTGTAATCGTTATAGTACAGCTTTGTATGCGGTGCGGCTTTTTGCGCAAGACGAAAAGCTTCGACGAGGTAGCCGGGCCCCAGTTTTTGAAGGAAGATCGAATTACGCAGCGTGCCATCTTCGTTCAGGGCTTCATTGACAACGTCCCAGGAATAGACCTTCCCGTCATAACGGGAGGCAATGGTAGAGATGTGGTCGATAAAATAAAGGCGGACGGAGTCGGCATCCTGCATCCTGCGCATGAAGGCGGGCAGCTGGCTATGCCATATCAGGTTGTGGGCGTTGATCTTGCAATTGTTCTTTTGAGCATAGGCCACCAGCTTATCGGCGAGGTCGAAATTGTACCGATCCCAGGCGGGATGTATTATTCCCGCCTTCATGATATTTTCCGGCGTAAGGGCGTTGTACTGCTGAGGGATCAGCCGGGCGGCAGCGGTATCTTTTTCCTCTATCTGCCTGGCATTGATCGCTGCGCCGATGAGAAAGTCGTCCCGGAAAGTTTCCTTCAGCGTGGGGGTTTGTGCCCACCCGTGCAGGGCCGCCAGGACTGAGCATGTCAGCAATGTTTTGTGCATAATGTTTTTTTAATCTATAAACGATCAGCGAAGCTAGAATTTTTTTATTTCAATCGGTTGAAATTTTGAAAAATCTCCTTACATTTGAAATGTAGGTTTGACATTTATTTAGGTCACCTATTCACGGTGCTTCGTTCCAACGCTTGCAATATGAGAATTCTCCCTTTCTTTTTGATTCATATTCCAAGCGGTTTTTGAACTTTTACCCTTCGGCCAGGCAAGTGGCCGGCGGCTATCTTTTGAGCTTTTAGGCGCATAAAACAAAGAATTTTTGCAATCGATTTAAATAGCACATGGTCAATATGAAGCATATTTATTTCAGGATCGCCGTATGGACATTACTATCGTTGGCGGGACTTACGTCGAAGGCGCAGGACGGCGCCCCGGATTCGACGGACTTCTATGACCAGTTGAGGACCTATGTCAACCCGGTCTTACCGGGTGATCATCCCGATCCAACGATGGTGAAGATGGGAGACGACTTCTATCATTGCGGATCGAGCTTTCACTTTACACCCTATTTGCCTGTTTACCATTCCAGGGACATGGTGCATTGGGAGGTCATCAGCCGGGTGGTACCTCCTTCAAGGGCTGGATTCGTTGCCGACAAGCCGTCCGCGGGCATCTGGCAGGGGGCCATCACTCATTTTTACAATTCGTGGTGGATCTATTTTTCTTCGGGCGGACAGTGGTTCTGCAAAGCGGAGACGCCTTACGGCCCCTGGTCGGAGCCGGTGAAAGTGCGTACCAATCCCGTTACGGGCGATCTTGGATACGACAATTCCATTTTTGTGGACGATGACGGCAAGCCGTACATGGTGATCAAGAATGGCCAGAAGATCAATCGCATACAGGCGCTGGGGCGGGATGGCCAGTTGACGGACACGGTGATCAAGCTTGATTGGATGAATGCGCAGCTGCAATACAGCTGGGCGGAGGGCCCGGTGATGTGCAAGCGCAACGGTTACTATTTTTATTTCCCTGCCGGGGATGTATCCGGCGGTCAATATGTCCTGAGGACGAAAGAGCTGACCAGTGACTCCACTAAATGGGAGAGATTAGGAGACTTCTTCAGGGCGGTGACAGATCCGGCAACAGGCTTCCGCCGGCCTAATCATATTTCCGCACCGCTGCAATTGGGTGACGGCAGCTGGTGGACAATCGGGCAGAGCTATGAAAAACCGCAGGGGGATGACTGGTCCGGTACGGGCAGGCAGACAGCGTTATACCCGGTGATCTGGGAAGGGGACAGGCCCTGGGGAATGGCACCGGTGAGCACGCCGATCTTAAAGCCCGGCCTGTCGGCTGCGGGTATTCCATGGAGAAGCGTACATACAGACTATTTCGACGGGGATCCGCTGGGGCTGTGGTGGCATTTTTTGAACAGGGATGCCGCTGGTGAGTATTCTCTGTCGGCCAGGAAGGGGTGGGTACGGCTGTCGCCCGGGCGCGGAAGGGCGCACCTGGTGCAGAAGGAGACGGACCATTATTATACGGCCGTCACGCGGGTGGATCTGGATGCGGCGGATACAACAGACAAAGCGGGTATTTATCTGACCAATGGGAACCAGAAAGTGACAGCGCAATTATATACGGGATTCGAAGGCGGGAAGCGTATCTTTTTCCGTTTGGATACGGCAGTCCGCAGCGTAGCCAACCCAGTGAATGGCCCCGTCTGGCTGAAGCTGGAACGGGAAAAACATGTGTTGAAAGGATATTACAGCGGGGATGGCCGCACATGGACGGCGCTGGGGGCTTCCATCAACGCCGTGCCCTTGGATAGGGTTCAGCCGAATTTCAATTCATGGGTCGGTACCAGCGTAGGAATGTTTGCGGAAGGCCGGCCGGCGGACTTCGACCTGTTTGTCAGCAAGGACGGGTTTTCGCCGCTCGCAGCTGCGGGATATAGTAATTATTTCGGGGTGGAGACGGTAGACAATGGCGGCGGGTCTGTGACCAATACCTCTTCTTATGGCGGTTGGTTCATGTTGTCGGGAGTGTCGCTGGGAGAGAAAAAGGCCGGAGGGGGAGAGGTACACGCACTTGTTTCCGCCCGTAAAGGCGGAGTAATCGAGATATGGCTGGACGATCTGAAGACGGGCAGGATGATCGCACGTATGCCGGTGACGCCGACGGATGGTAAATGGATCACGTACAAGGCGGCGGTAAAGGACCTTTCAGGCAGTCACGATGTGTTTGTAAAATTCCCCCGAGGGAGTGATCATGAGATCTATATCAGGCAATTGATCTTTACACGAAAGAAATAAATCTTACTATGAACAGACTGATCTTTTCTGCGGCAGCACTGTTGGGTTTCTTATGGACCCAGGCCCAATCCATCGAAAAACACGCTCCTCCCGGATTCGATTCATTACGTGCGGATATTGCGCATGGCAGGATCGACACCATTACCTGGTCATCGAAGACCGTGGGGACCCAGCGACGGGCACTGATCTATACGCCTCCTGGTTTTTCCAAAAAGAAAAAGTATCCGGTGCTCTACCTGCTGCATGGCATCGGCGGCGATGAAAAGGAATGGCTGAATGGTGGCAAACCGCAGGTGATCATGGACAATTTGTATGCTGCCGGCAAGGCGGAGCCGATGATCATCGTCATGCCGAATGGAAGGGCTATGAAAGACGACAGGGCCACAGGCAATATCATGGCGCCGGACAAGGTGCAGGCGTTCGCGACTTTTGAAAAAGACCTGCTCAATGATCTTATCCCCTACATAGAAAAGAAGTTTCCTGTATATACCGACAGGGAGCACCGCGCAATAGCCGGATTGTCGATGGGCGGCGGACAGTCGCTGAATTTCGGGTTGGGCAACCTGGACATGTTTGCCTGGATAGGCGGATTTTCTTCGGCGCCCAATACGCGGCCGCCCGGGGAGCTGGCGCCGGATCCCGAAAAGGCAAAAAAGATGATAAAACTGTTATGGATCTCCTGCGGGGATGCCGACGGGCTCATCAGCTTCAGCCGGCGGACGCATGAGTATCTGAACGCGCATGGTGTTCCTCATATCTATTACATAGAGCCGGGCGTGCATGATTTCAAGGTCTGGAAGAACGGATTGTATATGTTCTCACAGCTGATCTTCAAGCCTGTCGATGAATCGCTTTTTAACCGGTACAGTGTGCTGGGTACACCCGCCTCCACAGATGTGCGGTCGGCGAAGTATCCGCAGGTCATGCCGGACAGCCGCGTTGTCTTCCGCGTAAAGGCGCCCGACGCGCAGCGGGTACAGGTGGACCTGGTGAAAAAATATGACCTGGCAAAGGACACAGGCGGTTACTGGATGGGGACTACGGACAGCATCAGCGAAGGCTTCCATTATTATTCCCTGCTGATAGACGGGGTGGCGCTGGCCGATCCTGCCAGCGAGACTTTCTATGGAATGGGCCGGATGGCCAGCGGTATCGAGATCCCATTCAGTGGAGGGGGCTACTATGAGCAAAAGGATGTACCTCATGGCGATGTGCGGATCAGGAACTATTATTCTCCCATCCTCAATGCATGGCGGCGTATGTATATTTATGCGCCCCCGGGCTATGATGCACATCCGGATGAGTCGTACCCGGTCCTCTACATATTGCATGGCGGCGGCGAGGATGAGCGGGGCTGGGCCATGCAGGGAAGGACGGACATGATATTGGATAATCTGATTGCGGAGAAAAAGGCCCGGCCAATGCTGGTCGTCATGCCGGATGCCAATGTGAGTACCCCTGGCTCGCCGTTCGGTGAGAATGGGCTGCGGCTGTTCGAGTCGGAGCTCAAGCGTGTGGTCATTCCCTTTGTAGAAAAAAATTACCGTGTAAAGACGGATGCCGGCAGCCGTGCGCTGGCAGGACTGTCGATGGGGGGCATTCATACCCTGTACACGGGGATGAATAACACGAATATGTTCGCTTATCTGGGGGTGTTCAGTTCGGGCTGGATCCTTCCGATGCAAAAGGACCTTTCCGAGGCGCAATACGATCTGATGAAAAAAAGAGCTGATACGATCAATAACAACCTTCGACAGCTGTGGATCGGCATGGGCGGTAAAGAAGACATCGCTTATAAGAACTGTCAGCTGATGCTGGGCCGGCTGGATGAGATGAAGATAAAGTACTCTTACAATGAATATCCGGGCGGTCATGCATGGCCGGTATGGAGGAACAACCTGTATACATTCGCACCGTTGTTATTTCAATGATCATGAAAAGAGATATTCTCTGGGGGCTTTGCCTTCTTTTAACAGCGCCTGGCGGATGGGCGCAAAACCCCTTTATCCGGGACCAGTATTCCGCCGACCCTTCGGCAAGGGTCTTCGGGGACAGCGTGTATGTATATCCTTCCCACGATATCAGGGGCGGTAATGGAAAGGGGAGGGCCGACTGGTTCTGCATGGAAGATTACCACGTATTCTCTTCGGCGGACTTGCGGCATTGGTATGATCATGGCGTGGTTATAAGCCAGGATGCGGTGCCTTGGGCGGATACCGCTTCCTACAGCATGTGGGCGCCGGACTGCATATTCCGCAACGGCAAATATTATTTCTATTTCCCCACGAAGCCAAAAGACGCCAAAGGGTTTGGCATTGGGATAGCCGTGGGAGGCAAACCATATGGTCCATTCGTCCCGCTGGATCAACCGCTGAAGGGTGTACATGGCATCGACCCGAATGTTTTCATCGACAACGACGGCCAGGCTTACCTCTATTGGGCTCAGGGTAAGATATATGGCGCAAAGCTGAAGGATAATATGGTGGAGCTGGCATCGGAGCCTGTGGTGTTGGGTGAGCTCCCGGAAAAAGGATTGAAGGAAGGCCCCTACATGATCGAAAGGAAAGGCATCTATTACCTGACATACCCGCATGTGGAAAACAGGACGGAACGCCTGGAATATGCCATGGGCAGCGGGCCGCTGGGCCCTTTTAAAGTGTCGGGCGTGATCATGGACGAGTGGCCCGATGGCTGCTGGACCAATCATCAATCCATCATTCCTTTCCATGGCCAGTGGTACTTGTTTTATCACCACGATGATCTCTCACCGGCCTTCGACAAGAACAGGTCCGTCAGGGTAGATAGCCTGTTCTTCAATGCGGACGGCACCATCCGGAAAGTATCTCCGACCCTCAGGGGAGTTGGTCTTACAAAGGCGGAAGAGAGGATCCAGGTGGACAGGTACAGCGCCATCAGCGCTGCCGGCGCAGGCATCGGTTTTTTAGATTCCTCGGATAAGTTCAGGGGATGGCAGCTGTCACTGGAGGCGCCGGAGGGCTGGGCCCGGTACAATGCAGTTGACTTCGGGCAAAAGAAATGGACCGCCGCCGAATTGCGTGCTGCTTCCCCCCGCGGCGGCGGCATCGAGTTAAGGGTGGATGCCTTTGACGGACCCGTAATAGCGTCTGCCGCCATACCCGCGGGTGCCGGCTGGAACAACCTGACAATACCCGTGAGCCTCCCGAAGCCGGGCATACACGACCTTTTTATAAAGTGCCTGAAAGGAAAGATGGATATAGACTGGATACGGTTTTCGGAAAATGACATTACTCCGGCGGACCAGCAGGCCCGTAATCCCATTATTTATGCCGATGTGCCGGACATGTCCATCATCCGGGTGGGGGATACCTACTATATGAGCAGCACTACCATGCATATGAGTCCAGGCGTGCCTATCATGCGATCTGCCGACCTCGTGAACTGGAAGCTGGTGAGCTATGCTTACGATATACTGGATGATGTGGATGAACTGGACCTGAACAATGGTAAAAGCTCCTATGGCAAAGGGTCGTGGGCCAGCAGCCTGCGCTATCACGATGGGCGCTTCTATGTCAGCACTTTTTCAGGCACCACGGGGAAGACATATATCTATTCGACGGATGACATTGAAAAAGGCCCCTGGAAAGCCGCCTCTTTCAAGCCTTTGCTGCATGATAATTCCTTGTTCTTCGATGATGACGGAAAGGTGTATATGCTGTACGGCAGCGGCAGGATCATGCTGGCGGAGCTTAATGACGACCTCTCCGGGATCAGGGCGGGCACGACGCCGCAGGTAATTATCGAAGATGCCAGCATCGCGGCCGGTCCAAATGTAGGATTGCGGGCGGAAGGTTCGCAATTGTTCAAGGTCAAAGGAAAATATTATCTGTTCAATATCACATGGCCCAGGGGAGGCATGAGGACGGTGACGGTGCACCGGGCAGACAGGCTAACGGGACCGTATGAAGGCCGCATGGCGCTGCAGGATAAGGGCGTCGCGCAGGGCGGCCTGGTCGATACGCCGGAGGGCGAATGGTTTGCATACCTCTTCCGGGATTTCGGCTCAGTGGGTCGTGTTCCTTATATGGTCCCGGTGCAATGGCAGGACGGCTGGCCGGTGTTGGGCGTGGATCATCGGGCGCCGGATACGGTGGCGCTGCCCGCAAGCAGGGGGCTAAGTCCCGGCATCGTGGCATCGGATGAATTCAGCCGTCGTAAAGACGAGCCGGCATTGCCGCTGGTATGGCAGTGGAACCACAACCCTGACAACCGGCTGTGGTCGCTCAGCCGGCGTCCGGGCTATCTCCGGCTGACCACGGGCCGTATCGATACTTCCCTGCTGCAGGCACGCAATACTTTGACGCAGCGAACCTTTGGTCCGGAGTGCTCGGGCGTCACGGCCCTGGATGTCTCGCATATGAAGGATGGGGACCATGCAGGACTCCTCCTGCTGCAGAAAAAATATGGCTGGGTAGGCGTGCGCATGTCGCACGGGAGGAAATATATCGTGATGGTGCATGAGGGCGCCACGGCTGACAGTGCGGTGCTGACACAAAAGACGGTATATCTCAGGGCTGATTGCGACTTCCGGCAGCGCGCCGACAAGGCTTATTTTTATTACAGCCTCGACGGGAAGAAATGGACGCCGATGGGGGATGCTCTGAAGATGGAATATACGCTCCCTCATTTTATGGGCTATCGCTTTGGCCTGTTCGACTATGCCACGAAGGCGCCTGGAGGCTATGTAGACTTCGACTTTTTCCACATCAACGGATTGTAAAAACAGTAAGACATGAAACTACTATTGATGGCAGGCCTATTTTTTTCCACCGCCTGCTTCGCTCAGAAGCTGCCCTATCAAAACCCGGATCTCAGCGTTGTGGAGCGGGCGAAAGACCTGATCTCGAGATTGAAATTGGAGGAAAAGGCATTGTTAATGCAGGACCAGTCTCCTGCTATCCCTCGTTTAGGGATTAAAAAATTCAATTGGTGGAGCGAGGCGCTTCATGGCCTTGCCAACAACCAGGATGTCACCGTATTCCCCGAACCCATAGGTATGGCTGCTTCTTTTGATGACACGCTTGTTTACAGGGTCTTTGATGCTGTTTCGGATGAAACAAGGGCTAAATACAACCAATCAATAAAGAGCGGTCAGGAGAACCGGCGTTTTCTCAGCCTCTCGGTATGGACGCCAAATATCAATATTTTCAGGGATCCCCGCTGGGGGCGTGGGCAGGAAACATATGGGGAGGACCCTTATCTCACCTCCCGCATGGGCATTTCGGTTGTGAAGGGCCTGCAAGGACCTGTTGATGCGAAATACCGGAAACTACTGGCTTGCGCCAAACATTTTGCCGTTCACTCCGGGCCGGAATGGAGCCGCCATCGCCTGAACCTGAATAACGTCGACCCCCGCGACCTGTGGGAAACGTACCTTCCCGCTTTCAAGGCGTTGGTTAAAGATGCAGACGTTCGCGAGGTGATGTGCGCCTATCAGCGCCTCGATGACGAACCTTGCTGCGGCAACAACCGTTTGCTGCAAACGATCCTTCGTGATGACTGGGGTTTTAAATACGTCGTGGTCTCCGATTGTGGGGCCGTGACGGACTTTTATACCAGCCATAAAGTATCGTCTGACGCCGTACATGCTTCGGCGAAAGCCTCATCCGCAGGTACGGACGTGGAATGCGTATGGGATGGCTATGCTTTCAAACATCTCCCGGAGGCGGTCGCCAAAGGCCTGGTGAAAGAAGAAGAAATAAATATCCATTTGATGCGGGTATTGACGGGACGCTTCGACCTGGGCGAAATGGACGATGACGCCATTGTTCCCTGGACTAAAATACCCGCATCTATTATAAATAACCCGGAACACCGCGATCTTGCTTTGACCATTTCCCGTGAATCCATGACCTTGCTTCAGAATAAGAATAATATTCTCCCCTTGAATAAGTCGGTAAAAAAAATTGCGGTCATCGGACCGAATGCGGACAACGAGCCAATGCTCTGGGGAAATTATAATGGTAAGCCTGTCCGGACGATCACGATCCTTAATGGCATCAGGTCGAAGATCCCGGGCGACCGCGTCATATATGACAAGGCCTGCGACCTGGTAGAGAACAAAATAACACAAAGCTATTTTGCAGGAACATTATACGAGGGAAAAAAGGGGTTTAAAGCTTCTTACTGGAACGATCGCGATTGGCAAGGCGCCGCCATAGCCACCGACCGGATAGATCATCCGATAAAGCTGACTACTGCAGGTGATCACGAATTTGCGTCCGGCGTGAAGCTCGTGGGGTTTTCAGCCCTCTACGAAACAGAATTTGAAGCTGCTGAGACGGAAGAGATCGTTTTCAAAGCTGGCGCCACGGGTCATTTCGAATTGCTGCTGAATGGAACCTCGGTGGCAAAGCATGACAACTGGAGAACGCTTCCCTCCAGGATACCTTACAAAGTCGAAAAAGGAAAAAAATACAGGATTGAAATTAAATATGCGCAGCTCAACAACTGGCAGGCTGATCTTCAGTTTGATTTCGGGAAAGAGGTGGATATCGATTTCTCCGGCCTGATCAATAAGCTCAAAGGAATAGAGACGGTAGTATTCATCGGAGGCCTTTCTACCTTGCTGGAAGGAGAGGAGATGCCGGTGAATTATCCCGGCTTTAAAGGAGGTGACAGGACGAATATCGAATTGCCCGAAGTCCAGCGCAATTGTCTGAAGGCCCTGGCGGCTGCGGGAAAAAAAGTGGTTTTCGTTAATTGCTCCGGCTCGGCCATCGCCATGTCCCCGGAGAAAGAGGGCTGTGCCGCCATACTGCAGGCCTGGTATGGGGGAGAGTCGGGCGGCCAGGCTGTCGCCGATGTCCTGTTCGGAGATTATAACCCATCGGGCAAATTGCCTGTGACCTTCTATAAAAATTCAGAACAGCTGGGTGATTTCGAAGATTATTCCATGAAAGGAAGAACGTACCGGTTCATGTCTGACGCGCTGTTCCCCTTTGGCTATGGATTGAGCTATACAAGCTTTTCAATAGGCAATGTGGTCATCAGTTCCAATACGCTTGCAAAGGACGAGGCAGTCACGCTTGCTATCCCCGTGTCTAATACGGGACGGCGCGACGGGACGGAAATAGTCCAGGTGTACATCCGGAAAACTGATGATGTGAATGGACCAGTAAGGACCTTGCGTGGATTTAAGAGGCTGGACGTGCCGGCCGGAAAGTCGGCAACGGCAATGATCACCCTGCCCTACAGCGCATTTCAGTTTTACAGTAACGATAAATTTGAAATGACCGTTACTCCCGGCGAATACGAACTATGGTATGGCAGCAGTTCCGCCACAAAGGATTTGAAGATGACAAAAATTATGATCAATTAATCTTAAAATATGGCCAAATGAACTTTAAATTCTCAGCTATTATCTTAGCAACCACTCTTTTAAGCGGGGTCTGGGCTGCCAGCGCCCAAACAGCGCCGCTGGAAGACTTTAAACCTTTGGAGGACTTTAAACCTTCAACTTTGAATCAGCCGGGACAGGAGTACCCACAGGTGAATTCCCAGGGCTATGTACGATTTCGGATCCTGGCTCCCGAGGCCCAAAAAGTGGTAGTAAGTCTGGGACTTGGGGGCACCAAAGGAGGAACGCCCCTGGCAAAAGTAACCGACAGCCTGTGGATGGGCACAACCGTAGGGCCCATGGAGGAAGGTTTCCATTATTACCATGTGACCATCGATGGGGGCGTATTCAACGATCCGGGGACCCTGAACTTCTATGGCTCCACCCGTTGGGAAAGCGGCATTGAAATACCCGCCCACGACCAGGAATTCTATGCGTTGAAGAATGTCCCACATGGGAATGTTCTGCAGGTGCTTTTCCCCTCAAAGAGCACAAATACGGTACGCCGGGCCTTTGTCTATACCCCTCCGGGATATGACAAGGATCAGTCTAAGCGCTATCCTGTATTCTATCTGCAGCATGGATGGGGTGAAGATGAAACAGCCTGGAGCAACCAGGGACATGCAAATCTGATCATGGACAACCTGATCGCCGAAGGCAAGTGTAAGCCTTTCATTATTGTGATGACCTATGGCATGACCAATGAAGTTAAGTTCGGAGGCCTCAGAAATTTCAGCATTACACCGTTTCAAACGGTGCTGGTCGACGAACTGATCCCATACATAGATGCCAATTTCCGTACTATTGCCGATCAGCCCCATCGTGCAATGGGAGGGCTCTCGATGGGAGGGATGGAAACCAAGACCATCACGCTTGCCCGGCCTGATGTGTTCTCGCATTATGCGCTCCTTAGCGGCGGCCTATACGCACCGGACGATATTAAAGACAAGTCGAAGGTTAAGCTTATCTTCTTAAGCTGTGGCAGCTTCGAACGTCCTGATGGCGTAAGAAATGCCGCCGCCGCCCTGAAAACGGCTGGTTTCAATGCCGTGTCCTATGTCTCTGAAAATACACGTCACGAATTCCAGACCTGGCGCCGCAGTCTGCATGAATTGGCTCCTTTGTTGTTCAAAGACTAAGGTCCGGCAGGCTGGCGTGAACATTTTTTATACTAAAAATAACAGTTTTGTACCGTAGGCAGCAACAATCCAATACCTTGATTTGCAAGTTGTAGTACCCCGGTTTTAGGCGGGAGGGGCTAGTTTTGGGGTATTTTACAACCGATTGCAAATGCGCCACAGAAAACTACTTTCTCTCCTTGTTTTATCCTTGCTGACAATAGCCCGTGCTCAGGCCGATGGACCCCAGGCAGAGGGACATTATACCCGCACAGCGGACGGAGTCATCGTGTATCCCGATATCAATATTTCCGGCCATACGGCTGCGGTGAGATTATCCGTGATAGCCGACAACATTATTCGCGTCAGCTCCAGTCCAACAGTCGCCGCCGCCACTTCGTACAGCCTCATAACAGTCTATAAGACAGACTCTTCCTTCAAATGGGATATCTCCGGCGACGACAGGAAAGTAATCCTTCATACCCCCTTGCTGACAGCGACGGTCATCATCGCGACGGGGGCTGTCACTTTCACTGATGTATCAGGCCAGCCTATTCTGGCTGAAAAGGCTGTGGGAGGACGTAGCTTCGAGGCGGCCGTTTTTGACGGGAAGCCCAGCTATCATATCCGGCAGACTTTTACTACCAAAGGCAATGAAGCCTTCTACGGTCTGGGACAGCACCAGGATGGCCTGGTCAACTATAAGGGACACCAAATCAATCTCTTCCAGAACAATACGGAGGTTGCCGTTCCCCTCCTGGTTTCCAGCAGGAACTACGGTATTCTCTGGGATAATTATTCTCTTACTTCTGTCGGCGATGTCCGGCCTTATAAGCAGCTGTCTGCCATCGGGCTTTATTCGGCACATAATGAGCGGGGCTGGCTGACCGCCTCCTACCATAATGATAAGCTGAATCCTGGAGTCGTAAACCTGGAGAAGGCGGAATCCGTCATTGATTATTCCTATCTGGGGGATTCGAAGAAGCTGCTGCCGGCGGAATTCAACCCCGTCACCGGGTCGGTCACCTGGGAAGGGTTCCTGGCTTCGGAAATGACGGGAGTGCATATTTTTCATCTCACCTACGGGGGATATCTGAAAGTATATATCGACGGTAAGCTGCAGCTGGACCGGTGGCGGGAGTCTTGGAATCCCGGTTCCGCCATCCTGGACCTGCCTATGGAAAAGAATAAAAAGGTAGCCATCCGGATGGAATGGGCGCCGGACGGAGGTGAATCTTATCTGTCCCTGAAGTGGCTGGACCCTTTGCCGGCCGGACAGCAGGATGATGTCAGCTTCAGCTCCGAGGCGGGACACCAGCTGGATTATTACTTTATCTATGGAAAAGATCCGGATGAGGTGATCGCCGGCTACCGGCAGCTGACAGGTAAATCCACTATCGCCCCCAGATGGGCGATGGGCCTCTGGCAGAGCCGGGAGCGCTATAAGACGCAGGAAGAGGTTCTCAACACCGTGAAAGAGTTCCGCGCCCGGCGGATACCATTGGATAATATTGTTCTGGACTGGAGCTATTGGCGGCAGGATGCGTGGGGCAGCCAGGAGTTCGACGCCGGCCGTTTTCCTTCCCCCGACAGCCTGATCCGGGTGCTGCACAACGATTATCATTCCCATTTCATGATCTCTGTGTGGCCAAAATTCTATGAGGGGATCACCGCGTATAAGGAGTTCGATGAAAAGGGCTGGCTGTACAAAAGGAATGTTGCCGACAGACAGCGTGACTGGATCGGGAAAGGGTATGTATCTACATTTTATGATGTCTTTAATCCCGGGGCGCGCAAAGGCTTTTGGGACCTGCTGAATAAAAAGCTATTTAATAAAGGCATCGACGCCTGGTGGATGGATGCCAGCGAGCCGGACATCCTTTCCAATGTGAGCCCTGAAAAAAGAAAGGAACAGATGACACCTACGGCGCTTGGACCGGCCGCTGAATATTTGAATGCCTATCCGATGATGAATGCGAAGGGCATTTATGAGGGACAACGCGCCACCAATCCCGATCAGCGTGTCTTTATCCTGACCCGCAGTGCTTTTGCGGGTTCGCAGCGCTATGCAGCCGCCGTATGGAGCGGGGATATCGCCGCCCGCTGGACGGATATGAAAGATCAGATCGCGGCCGGCATCAATATGTCCATGTCGGGGATCCCTTATTGGACAATGGACATCGGCGGCTTCGCCGTCGAACGTCGTTATGAAAAGGCGCAGGGTGAGACGCTGGAAGAATGGAGAGAGCAAATGACGCGCTGGTACCAGTTCGGCGCTTTTTGCCCGCTCTTCCGCGTACATGGCCAGTTCCCTTTCCGCGAAATATACAACGTGGCGCCCGAAGACCACCCAGCCTACAAGAGCATGCTGTACTACGACAAGCTCCGCTACCGCCTGCTGCCCTATATCTATTCCCTTTCCGGCATGGTCTGGAAAGATGACTATACCATCATGCGGGGACTGGTGATGGACTTCGGCAGTGACACGGCAGTGCTTAATATAAACGATGAATACATGCTGGGTCCTTCTCTGCTGGTGGCGCCTGTAACTGCCTGGCACGACCGTACCCGCAAGACCTATCTGCCTGCCGGCTGCGGCTGGTACGATTTATATTCGGGTAAATATACTCCCGGCGGTCAGACCATCACATCCGACGCACCCTATGAGCGCATGCCCGTCTATGTAAAAGAAGGTTCCATCCTCCCTATGGGGCCGGACCTCCAGTACACGGACCAACGCCCCGCCGATACCATTACGCTTTATGTATACACGGGGCGCGACGCTGAATTCACCCTGTACGAGGATGAAGGAACGAATTACAACTATGAAAAAGGCGCTTTTTCTACCATTGCCTTTCATTATAACCAGGCAGCTGGAACGTTGAACATCGGCCGGCGAAATGGTTCGTTCCCCGGACTCCTGCTCAAAAGGACGTTCAGGATCGAATGCATCGGCAGGTCGCAACAGCTGGCTGGCGGCGCGAAAAGCAAATCCACCATTACAGTTACATACACGGGCGGTGAAAAGACGCTCAACCTAAAGTAGATTTTTATTCAATAATCAAAATTGCTTGTTTATGCGAGAAAAGAAAATCAAACGTAAGGGATCAAACCCAATCTTCATCCTGTTGGCCCTGCTGCTGCTAAGCGTGCATAATTTTGCGCAGACCAACGAACGAAGAATAACAGGGAAGGTCACCGATGCCTCTACAGGACTGCCGGTGGCAAATGCTTCCATCCTCATAAAAGGCAGACAACATGCCGTTGCTTCCGATAGCGGCGGGGTATTTACCATTTCGGTTGGAACAGGTGAGATCCTTCAGATCAGTGCCGTGGGCCATGTTCCCCAAGCAGTGAAAATAGAAGCGGGGGCAAGCAACCTGAATATTCAGCTGGACCAAAGTTTTTCAAAGCTGGAGGATATTGTGGTAATAGGTTATGGGGCGCAAAAGTCGAAAGCGGTGACAGGCGCTACTGCTCACGTCAAAGGGGAAGACCTTGCAAAGCTGAATACCACCAACGCTTTGCAGGCATTGCAGGGGCAGGCGGCCGGGGTCAATATTACATCGACCTCCGGACAGCCCGGCGGAGGTTTCAAAGTAAATATCCGGGGCGCCGGCACCGTCGGGAACGCCAATCCCCTCTATGTCGTAGACGGTGTAATAACCAACGATATTACTTATCTGAACCCGGCGGACATCGCTTCCGTGGATGTTTTAAAGGATGCCGCATCGAGCGCGATCTACGGTATCAATGGAGCAAACGGTGTCGTGCTGATCACTACCAGAAGCGGGAAAATGGGAGGCAGTAAAGGCGGACAGATCTCCTTCGACGGCTACTACGGTCACCAGAACGCTCCCCCGAAAACAAGTTTGCTGGACGCGAAAGAATACGCTATCATGCAGAATGAGGCCGCGCTCAATTCGGGGAAGGCCGCCCTTTTTACCCAATCGCAGATCAATGCGCTGGGTAAAGGCACGAACTGGCTGGACCAGATGCTTGCCTCCGATGTGCCGGTGCAGAGTTACAATTTATCTGCCAGCGGAGGGTCGGATGTTTCAGCTTATTCATTGGGTCTTTCTTATACGCAGCAGGGCGGTATCGTCGGCGGACAAAAGCTCTCCAATTACGAGCGCTACAATTTCCGGACGAATTCCGAACGTAAATTGTATGACGGGGCTTTGAAAGTTGGTGAGCACCTGACCTTCTCCTTTATCAATCAATATGGGATACAGGACGGAGGCATATATGGCAATACCCTTCGCGGCGCATTTCAGACCAGTCCGTTGTTGGCCATGTATGACTCGGCCGGAAACTACCTGAGCAGCCTTAAATCTACCATATATAACGGCGGCCCGTGGAATAATGGAGAAGCGAACCCTTATGCCTTAATGGTCTACAATAATCAAAACAGCACCAAAACGCAAAAGCTTTTCGGAGACGTGTATGCGGAATTGCAGCCGGTGAAAAACTTAAAGGTCAAGACCACTTTTGGTTTGAATTATTCTTCTTCGGCTAATCATAGTTACAAGCCAGTGTATGACAACCTGTCAATATACGCTTATAACAGGTACGAGAACATCAGCCAGGGAAGTTCCGTGGGATATACTGTGAATTGGGATAATACGGTCAACTATCTTCTCAGGATCAAAGAGCATAAATTTGATTTTTTGGCAGGTAGCGCCATTCGCAAGTACCAGGGGTCATTTGTAGGTGGATCTAATACAGGATCCACTTTGTTCAGCACTTTTGATCGCGGATATCTCAGCACTTCGAATGTCACGTCCATATCGATGAGCGCCGATACGACGGCCGCCAACAAGCAAACGGTAACGAATGCCTTGTCGCTTTATGGAAACGCAAATGCCGTTTATGCGCAAGCCTCGTTCTTCGGAAGGATCAACTACTCCTATAAGGAAAAGTACCTGGCATCCGCCATTTTCCGTGCCGATGGTTCTACTATGTTCGCCAAGGATCATCAATGGGGATACTTTCCGTCCCTGTCCGTAGGCTGGGTGGCCAGCGAAGAATCTTTCCTGGAATCGACCAAAACCTGGTTGAACTTCCTGAAAATAAGGGCAAGCTGGGGCTCCAACGGTAATGACGGCATAAGCGCTTTTAACTACCTGTCATTGATCAGCCTTGCGAATGCTCAATATAACTTTGGGAGCAGCAATACTGCTTTGACCAATGGCTCTTATCCTTCCACCATCGGCGATGAAAAGACAAAATGGGAAACGTCCCGACAGACCAACATCGGGATCGATGCCCAAATGCTGGGCAACAAGCTAAGCGCAAGCATCGATCTTTATAATAAATTAACGAAGGACTGGCTGGTCGCAGCGCCCTTGCTCGCGACAGCAGGGGTTTCGAAAAATCCCTATATCAATGGGGGCGATGTTACCAATAAAGGAGTAGAGCTCCAATTGGCTTACAACGACAGGATCGGGAAAGATTTCTCCTACTCCATCTCCGGCTCCTATGCTTATAACAAAAATGTGGTGAATAATATTCCCACGGCCGACGGGATCATTCATGGCGGCACGAACAGCCTGTTTGTAAATGCCCCGGAGTTTTTCCGTGCATCCTCCGGAAACCCCATCGGATATTTCTGGGGATATAAAACCGCAGGGATCTTCCAGACAGAGGCGGAAGTGCAGAACTGGAAGGGAAAGAACGGCCTTCTCCAGCCCTCGGCTCATCCGGGCGATGTGAAATTTGTAGATAAGAATGGTGACGGCGCCATTACCGCCGACGATAAGACAAACATCGGAGACCCCAACCCGCGTCATGTATTCGGGATCAGGTTTTCCGGCAACTATAGAAATTTCGATCTTTCCATAACGACCAACGGTGTTGCAGGCAATAAGCTGGTTCAGTCCTATAGAGACCAGCCAAGCTCCTATGGTAACTGGACAACCGATGTTTTAAGCCGCTGGCATGGACAGGGGACTTCCAATTCAATGCCCCGTGTGACGCAAAACAATGTCAACTGGACTGATTTTTCCGATCTCTATATCCACGACGGCAGCTATTGGAGGATATCGAACATTACACTGGGATACGATTTTGCAAAATTGGTGCGATGGAAATATCTGACACAATTCCGCCTGTATGTCGCGGCTGAGAACCTGGTTACGTTTACCAAATACAGCGGAATGGATCCCGAAGTAGGATATTCCTCTTCCGATGCCACCGGCGTTTATACTTTTGGACAAGGCGTTGACCTGGGATATTATCCCCGCCCGAGAAAGATGATGGTAGGGGTTAGTATTATTTTCTAATTGCAAAAAAAAGAAACATGAAAAGTTTTAGAATAATATCTTTTGGCCTTTTGGTGATGCTGGCGCTCGGTTCGTGTAAGAAATTCCTGACCACCGAACTTACCGATGCCTCGCAAACCGACATCTCCTATTATAAAACGCCTTCCGATGCTTTTACCGCATTGGTAGGATGCTATAATGGATTGGACCTGATATATAATGGTGAAGCCATTCCGCCAATAACGGAGGTTCTTTCCGATAATTGTTTTGGAGCCACCGGCGCTTCGGACGGATATGGTTGGGAAATGGTGGATGAATTCAATAAGACCATTTCTCCCTCCGACGTGTCCATGCATAGCGGCGCGTGGAAAAATTGTTATCAGGCGATCTATCGTTGTAATGTTCTGCTTCAACATATGGATCAGGTGGCATGGGGCGGCAGTGTGACATTAAAAAACCAATACACGGCTGAGGCTAAATTTATCCGTGCCTTCTGCTATTTCGACCTGGTCCGGCTGTTTGAGAAAGTTCCGTTGCTGACGACGCCTACAGCGGCAAATGTGGCCCAGACAGGCCCAGATTCCACCTATGGACAGATCATGAACGACCTCCGCTATGCCGTGGACAGCCTTCCTACCGCGGCTTATACCAGCGTACCCACCGGTAGGGTGACAAAATGGGCGGCCGAATCTTTGCTGGCACGCGTTTACCTGTTCTATTCAGGGTACTATGGAAAGGCGACCATCGGTAGTGAAACGGCAGCTACCGCGTTGGCTGCGGTCGAGGATGTGATCGCTAACAGCGGACATGGTCTCGTCACTGATTTTACGACGCTTTGGCCTGCCGCATCCCTGGCCAAAAAAGTCACCTATGCGGGAGAGGATAACAAAGAAGTGGTCTTTTCGATCAAATATTCTTCTACGGGCGACTATAATGGGAACATTACGGGCAATGGCTGGATGGTGATGACAGGCATGCGGGAACAGAGCATTTATCCCTATGGATATGGCTGGGGAGGCTGTACGGTGGAACCCAAGCTGGTCGCACAGTTTGACCAGACCAATGACACCAGGTTCTTTGCTTCCATTACGTCGATTGCCGGGGAAGCTCTGCCTTTCACCAAGGCTTCAGCCAATCGCGAGTATACGGGTTATTATATGAAGAAATACAGCCCTGTCTGCGACTCTCTCAATAACCCATTGCCCGTCAACAACTATCTGGTTGCGCAAAGCCAGGATTATTTCGCGATCCGTTACGCGGATGTTCTGTTGATGGCGGCTGAATTGGGAAGCCCTAACGCCGTAAGCTATTTCAACCTGGTACATCAGCGTGCAATCCCTTCCGCCGCGCCTGTTTCTACAGTTTCCAAGGATGATATCCTCGCCGAACGCCGGCTGGAATTCGTAGGAGAAGGTATCCGGTATTGGGATCTGTTACGCCAGGGTCTTTCCACCGCTGCATCCACCATCGCGGCTAACACCACGGTGTCCCTGATCAACAATGGCACGGGCACTTCGCCGTCTGCTTCGACATTGCAGGCGAATATTACGGCTACCCGTGGGTTTCAGCAAATACCTTCCGAGCAGATCACTTTGTCTTCCGGTGTATTGAAACAAAATCCGGGCTGGTAATTAATTATCTGGTTATCTTAAATAATATGAATATGAAAAATATATTTAAAACCGCCGGTGCGTTGATTACGTCCGCACTGCTGTTTGCCGCCTGCACCAAGCAGAAATTTGCATTGGGTGCGCTGGCAGATAAAAGCACCTTGTCTTTCACCATTGCGCCTTCGTCAACGAACCCTAACAATATTGTTTTGACCAGCTCCACGCCGGGCCTTACGCCTGTATGGGTTACGCCTTATGGTCAATCCCAGCGGGTGAAGGATACGGTCAATGTCCCTTTTCCCGGGACCTATAAATTTGTGTATGGGGTGGAGAGCGCCGGCGGACTTGTTCAGGCCGATACGACCCTTATAACGATAAATACGCTGGACTCGGTTGCGGTAAGCACGCCTGAGTGGACTAATCTTACGGGCGGATATGGAAAATCGAAAACCTGGGTCCTGGATATAACGCCTACGGGCAGCAGTAAACTATTCAATGGACCTATCTATTTTGGAGGAACAGGGTGGGAATGGGACGCCGGATGGGCTTCCTGGATTTGCCCCCTGGGTGATTACGGGTCTATGACTTTTGACCTGATAGGGAATGCAAATTTTAGCTCCGATAATAAAATGGTGCCGGCCAAGGGGTCTGCCCAAGGTAAATTTATGTACTATTCAGCTTCCAACGAACTGGCCACATTTGGAGCAGAACTTATTCAAGATCCAAACCAGGGCCCCAGCGTTCTCAATTGGGGCGCAAAAATGGCCATAAAATCACTGACGGCCGATGGCCTGGAAGTTATCGCATTAACTGGTCCCGGGTCCTGGTGTATTTACAACTATGTGAGCCTGGATTACTATAATACACACTAAGGAATTACGCACACAATAAAAGTAATATGTGTATATTTAGAGGATGATTATTAGGTGGTTTGTCTTGGTTACCTTGTTGCTCACCTGTCGTTGCGGTATTTGCCAGGTAAAAGATTATCCGTTCGCCAGCCTGGATATCCAGGCTGGCTTATTGGACAACCATGTAAATGCCATTTTCAAAGACAGCCGCGGCTACCTGTGGTTTGGCACAATGTCCGGATTGAACCGGTACGACGGCTATTCATTTAAGACGTTCCGGCACGATGACGGAGACTCCGCTTCTTTGACGGATGGTTATATACAGCACATTTTCGAGGGGCCGGAAGACAAATTATATGTAGTCACCTTTAACGGCGGCCTCAATATTTACGATCCGTTGACCGAGCGGTTTGTTCCTGGCACTGCTGCCTGGCTGCAGGCCCGTCATCTGCCCCGAAATGGGCTGCTCAGGATCCTTCATGGGAAGGATGACCATTATTATTTTATTTACAGCGATGGCATATTCCGCTACGACCCTGGCAAGGGAGGCGTCCGGGTGATCCCTGTCCGGGGTGGGGAAGGGGCGCCTGCAAGCAGCGTAGCGGATGCGGCGTTGGATTCTTCCGGACGACTTTGGCTCATTTATGACAACCACTTGTTGGAAAAGATAGACCTGGCAGCAAACAAAGTCCTTACATCCACGGATATACTGCAAAAAAGGGGGCCCCTTGTACTGTATAGTCACAAGCTGTTCATAGACAGCCGGAATAAGCTTTGGCTTTTTCTGCCGGGCAGCCTTTCAGGGTTATGGGAATTCGATCAGCAAACAGGCGAAATGACTCATTTCCGCCAGGATTCCGGCAAAGCCAGGTTAAGCAGCAATATGGTAAGTGATATTAATGAGGATGACAAGGGATTGATCTGGGTCGCCACCGACCAGGGGGGGCTCGATCTGCTGGACAGGAAGAAGCTTACCGTGAGGAACCTGCGGCATTCGGACGAGGAAAGAAGCATTGCTGAAAACATCATAACGACCCTGTATAAAGATAATACGGGTACGATGTGGGTAGGGACTTATAAAAAAGGCGTCAGCTATTATCAGCATAACATGCTGCGTTTCCCCTTGTACAGGCGTCAGCCCGGGCAGCCGGAGAGCCTGCCCTACAATGATGTGAACTGCTTTGCCGAAGACGCAAAGAAGAACATCTGGATCGGCACCAACGGCGGCGGACTTATTTATTTCGACAGGACCAAAAATACGTTTACCAGGTTCCTGCATGACGAACGGGATCCCAATAGCCTTTCGCGCGATGTCGTGGTGACCCTCGTCACCGGCCGGGACGGCCGGCTTTGGATAGGCACCTACCAGGGCGGACTCGATTGTTATAACGGCCGGAAATTCATCCACTACAGGCATAGGGAGGAGGACCCGTCCAGCCTTTCGGACGACAGGGTATTCTCCCTCAAAGAAGACGCGGGTGATGATCTCTGGGTGGGGACCATGGCCAGCGGGTTGGACCGGCTGGATAAGGCAAGCGGAAAATTTTTTCACAGCAATGTTTCTATGCCTTATTCTATCCACTCGAACTATATATCCTCACTGGCGCATGACTCGGCAGGCAATCTTTGGATAGGTACGGTATTTGGTGTCAATGTATTGCTCCGCAGTACAGGCAAGTATATGTATTTCACGGCAGAGAATGCCAGGTTAAGCGATAATTCCGTCTATAGGATGACATGTGATCACCGGGGCAATATGTGGGTAGCGACGAGACAGGGATTGAGCGTCATGGCGTCGGGAAAGGATACTTTCCAGGTATTCCGCACGAAGGATGGCCTTCCTTCCAACACGATATTCAATATACTGGAGGACCGCGATCATTATTTATGGGTCAGCACTTCCGGCGGCATTTCGAAGATCGCCGTATCCGAAGAGGGGGGGCGATTCAGGATCAATTGCATGAACTTCGATGAATATGACGGATTGCAGGGCAGGGAATTCAATGAGAATGCGGCGCTGCGCACGGCGCAAGGGGAACTGCTCTTCGGCGGCGCCAATGGATTCAATCTTTTCAGGCCGGAATTGATCGGCCGCGATGAGCATGTGCCGCCTGTCGTCCTGACGGGCCTGGAATTATACAACAAAGAGGTCCCGTTGCCCCCGTCCCTTCTTGCGGACCGTAAACTGATACTTTCGTATGACGAGAACAATTTTACACTCGAGTTTGCTGCGCTGGGCTATATCAATGCTCGCAAGAATCGATACAGATACCTGCTGTCGGGATTCGACAAGGACTGGGTCCTTACGGACGGCCGGAACAGGCGGGCCACCTATACCAATATAGACCCCGGAGACTACGATTTCCGGGTCCTTGCTTCCAACAGCGATGGTGTATGGAACGATAAGGGGATCACGATCCACGTAGTGGTCAAGCCCCCTTTTTGGAAAACAGGATTTGCCTATTTCGCCTATGTCCTTATCATTTTGTCCGCGCTGTATGTCGGTCGGATGCGGATCATCAGGCGGGCCAAAGCGCGGTTCGCCCTGGCCGAAGAGCGGCGCGAGGCGCTGCGGGTGCACGAGCTCGACCGGATGAAGATCAAATTCTTTACCAATCTCAGCCACGAATTTCGCACGCCCCTGTCATTGATCCTGTCCCCTGTGGACAAATTGATCCGTGGTTTGGATGATGCGGGCCGCAGGCAGTTGGCGATGACGATCGAACGGAATGCCAAAAGGCTGCTGCACCTGGTGAACCAGCTGCTGGACCTGCGAAAGATGGAAGTGAATGAGCTGAAGCTCAATAGGCATAGGGGAGATATCGCCGCCTTTATGAAGGCGACGGCGGACTCCTTTACGGACCTGGCGGACGAGCGGGGTATTGCTTTCAACTACGAGACACAGCTGGAGCACTTGCCTGCCTTGTTCGACAAGGATAAGATCGAGCGGATCCTGTTCAACCTGTTGTCAAACGCATTTAAGTTCACTTCGACGGGCGGCTCCGTAGACGTGAAACTCGCAGCCGCCGAGCGGGACGAAAAAAGCGTCCTGCTGGAGCTGAAGGTAAAGGATACGGGTATAGGGATCCCCGAAGCCTTGCAGGGGAAGATCTTCGAATCATTTTTCCAGGGAGATTCGCCCGGCCATATAAGGAACCAGGGCACCGGCATTGGACTGGCTATTACGAGGGAATTTGTGGAAATGCATGGCGGCTCCATCCGCGTCGAAAGCACGCCGGACAAGGGCAGCTGCTTTACGGTACTGTTGCCCGTGACCGTGCTCCCGGACTCCTCCCTGGAATCCGAAGTGCAGCCCGCAAGCCTCCGGGAGGAAGAGGATATTGTTCCATCACCTCCTTCCGTTGAGGGCGAGCGCCGTTTCAAGATCCTGCTGGTGGAAGACGACGACGATTTCAGGTTCTATCTGAAAGACAACCTGGCTTCGTTATTCATTATCATGGAGGCGGCCAACGGCAAGGAAGGATGGCAGAAGGCGCTCTCAGGGCAGCCGGACCTGATGGTCAGTGATGTCAACATGCCCCTCATGGACGGCCTGGAGCTTTCCAGGAAGATGAAGGGCGACGAAAGAGTGCGTCATATCCCCGTGATCCTCCTGACGGCCCTTTCGAGCGAACAGGACCAGCTGCGGGCCCTGGGGCTGGGCGTCAACGACTATATCTCGAAGCCTTTCAATGTGGAGATCCTCATATCACGGATCCGGAACTTGTTGGAATTCAAAGGCGCTGTAGAGGAGACTTTTAAAAAGAGAGTACATATAGAGCCGGGCGAGATCGAAGTAGAGGCAGAGGAGACAGAGGAAGACTTCATCCGTCAGGCAGTGGAAGTTCTGGAGAAGAACATCGCCAACGCCGATTTTTCAGTGGATGAATGGTCCCGGGAAATGGGCTTGAGCAGAACGACCTTATATAAAAGGATACTGGCCGCCACGGGAAATACACCGATAGGGTTTATTCGTAGTTTTCGAATGAAGCGCGCAGCCCAATTATTGGAAAAGAGCCGGCACAATGTGGCTGAGGTAGCGTATATGGTAGGGTTCAATAACCCGAAATATTTTGCCAGATATTTTAAAGAAGTTTACGGCAAACTTCCCAGCGCCTACCAGGCGGAGATGCGCAAAAAAGGGTGACGCATTCCGTTAAACCGTTATTACCCCACAAATACCGGAATTTCTCCCCGTGTCAACATTTAAACCCCTTTATTTGCGGGTTGGGCTACCCCCCTTTTTTATATCGTCGGCTATTTTTGGATCTAACAAAAACGCTTGTATATGAAAAAGAAACTAATCCGAAAGGTCCTGGTCCGCCTGTTCGCCGGCGTGTTGGGTTTTTCCATTTCTACCAATGCCCGGGCCCAGCTGCCTACGGCTCAAACCATTGCCGGCTCGATGAAGCTCGCATATAACCTTGGCAACACACTGGAAGCCATTTGCGGCGAGACGGCCTGGGGAGCCGCCGTTACTTCCCAGCGGTTGATCGATTCCGTTAAGGCTGCCGGCTTCAACACCATCAGACTCCCTTGCGCCTGGGATTGCCACACCAGCAATGGCGTTATCGACGCTGCATGGATCGCCCGTGTGAAACAGGTAGTGGATTATTGCATAAATGATAACTTGTATGTGATCCTGAATATCCACTGGGATGGCGGCTGGCTTGAGAACAATGTTACACAGAGCGCACAGGCATCCGTCAACGCCAAGCAAAATAACTATTGGACACAGATCGCGAATTATTTTAAAGGCTACAATGAGCACCTCCTTTTCGCCAGCGCCAATGAGCCCAATGCCAGCGATGCCACGGCCATGTCCGTGTTATTATCCTATCATCAGACGTTTGTCAATGCCGTCCGGGCGACGGGTGGTAATAATAGTTCGCGGACACTGATCGTGCAGGGTCCGAATACGAATATAGGGTTGACCAATACGCTGATGAACACGCTGCCGACGGATCAGATCGCAGGCAGGATGATGGTGGAGATACACTACTATGATCCCCCTCAGTTCTGTATCCTTACACAGGACGCCAGCTGGGGGAATATGTTCTACTATTGGGGCAAAGGCTATCACTCCACCACTGACGCCAGCCGCAATGCTACCTATGGGGAGGAGTCTTATCTGGATTCCAACTTTATGCTGATGAAGTCCAAGTTTATCGACCATGGCATCCCCGTGATCATCGGGGAATTTGCGTCGATCAAGCACAATCTCACGGCGCCTTCCGACCAGCAGCTGCACCTTGCCTCCCGCCGGTATTTTTACAGGTACCTGGTAAGCTCGGCGAAGAGCAAGGGGCTGATCCCCATCGTCTGGGATATCCCCGGACAAATATTCGATCGTAGTACGGGCGCCGTTCTGGACCGTGATCTCCTCAATGCAATGAACCAGGGAGAGAACGCTGCCTACGTGTCGTTGGTCAACCATGCCAGCGGCCTGCTCATCGATGGAATGTACAGGTCCACCAACGGCGCTGCTGCCGGTCAATGGAGCAACAGCGGCAGCGATGCCCAGAAATGGCTGATGGAGACGGTGGGTAGCTATGTCAAACTAAAGAACAAAGCCACCGGATTATACCTCGACGGACTGGGCGACCACACAAATGGCGATGCCGCCGGCCAGTGGGCTAACAGCAGCAGTGACAACCAGCAATGGGCCATCGAGCCTGCCGGTAGCTACATCAGGTTCAGGAATAAGGCCACGGGCCAATACCTTGATGGCATATATCGGTATTCCAACGGCTCAGACCTGGGTCAATGGAGCTACAGCAATAGCGATGCCCAGCAATGGTCGTTGAACACCACTGGTTTGACCACCGCAATGGTCCAGAGCACGGTGAGGACCGGCCAGAACGCTATGTTCACGGATACTTCTTCCGGGACGCCGGACGGCGCGATCAGGATATCTCCCAATCCCTTCCAATCCACCTTTACCATGGTAATGGACGACCCCGCAAAAGTAGAGTCCATCAGGATATCCGACCTGGCAGGCCACCTGCTGGAGGTCCTCGGGCAGCCGCTGGCGGCAACCCGGATAACAGCGGGCGCTTCCCTGAAACCCGGAATGTATATTGTCAAAGTACGCACAACAAGTGGCACGAAGACTTTCAAAGTGGTTAAATTGAAGTAATGGCGATAAGCCTTAGCAGGTACACATGAGAACTCCCGGAAGAAAATGCCCGATCGGTATTAACGCTTCCGGGATTTTTTTAAAGGTAAACCGTTCTTACCCTAAAAATAACGGAATTATACCCCTGTCGCGAACAATTCAACACCTTGATTTGCAAGCTGCCCTACCCTGACTATTGACATATCAAATTATTTTTGGATGTCGACTTAAAGTAAAAAACCAAGACGATTGCATATGAAACATCAAAAACTCAAAAGAGCGATGATCCGCCTGTTCTGGGCTGCGCTCAGTCTTCTCTTCTTTTCAGCCGGCGGGAATGCACAAAATCCGCCTGATATCAAAAAAATTACCGGAAAAGTGGTGATCGGCCCGGATGACAAACCTCTCCAGGGCGCCAGTGTCATGGTCAAGGGACGCACCACGGGTACACAAACGGACAAGGATGGCCTGTTCACGCTGAACGCCAAAGATGGCGACGTGTTGATTATCAGTTACATAGGCTTCTCTCCCCGCGAAATCAGGGTGGGCGCCCGGCAGGTGGTCAACGTCCGCCTGGAGGTGGAAGACAGGAGCAAGCTGAATGACGTCGTCGTCATCGGGTATGGACGGGTGCGTCGCACCGATGTGACCGGGTCTATCTCTTCTATCTCCGGCGCCGAGCTCATGAAAACTCAGCCTGCAACCTTCGATCAGGCCCTGCAGGGAAAGGTCGCGGGTGTTGTAGTACAGCAGGTATCGGGACAACCCGGTGGCGGCGTATCTATTCAAATACGTGGCGTGTCTTCGATAAGCGGCTCCAATTCTCCATTATATGTAATAGATGGGGTTATTATCCCTCCTGTCAACGATCCCGGCAATGGCTCTAATCCATTAAATAGTATCAATCCTGCTGAAATAGAATCGATAGATGTATTGAAAGACGCTTCTGCCACCGCCATATACGGCTCGCAGGCAACCAATGGCGTTATTGTCATAACTACGAAGAGGGGTAGGGCAGCGGCGCCGCAGATAAATTATGACGCCTATGCCGGATACCAGGAGATACCAAAGAGGCTCCCTACCATGAACCTGCAGCAGTTTGCCGGTTATCTTAATGACCGGGCACAAGTATGGGGCTTCGATGCCAGACCTGAATTTGTGAATCCGAAATACTTAGGCCCCGGCACCGACTGGCAAAAAGAATTGTTCCGGAAAGCGCCGGAGATGAATCATACGGTTACGGTCAGCGGCGGCGATACCAAGACCCAATATTTATTATCGGGCTCTTATTTTCGGCAAAAAGGGATGGCGCTGGGCTCGGATTTTCAAAGGTATTCGGTGCGGCTGAACCTGGATAATAAGACCACTAACTGGCTGAAAGTAGGAACCAGTCTTCAAATGGCGCATGTTTATGAAAATCAGAATACAACCGCCTCCGGCGTGATCAACTCTGCACTGAACCTCACACCCGATGTCCCGGTGCAAAACCCTGATGGTTCCTGGGGTGGTGTTTCCAACACCAGCGGCTGGGTACCTGGGGTCGTCAACCCGGTGGCGATAGCACAACTTGTCAAAAACCAAAGGAAGAGAAACCAGCTATTTGGCAATGCGTATGCTGAAATACAATTTACCAAAGACCTGTCATTGCGAAATGAGGTGTCCGGTAATTTCGATTTCTATACACAGGATAATTTTACGCCTACATATACTTTTGGTAAGGTCGTAAACGGTACCAACAGTGCCTCCACCTCCGTCAACCAAAACATTTATACGGTGATACGCAACTTCCTGACGTATAACCATTATTTCACCAAATTTAACCTCAACGCATTGGTAGGACATGAAGCGCAGTCGTCCAACTTCGAAAATGCCGGCGGGCAGCGATCGAATTTCCCGTCGAACAATGTGCAGGCGGTTAATGCCGGCGATGCTACCACTGCCAAGAACTCGGGCGATAATGGGCTCGGTTCTTCACTGGAGTCTTATTTCGGAAGGATCAATTTTTCCTGGGATGATAAATACCTTATCACCGGAAATGTGCGGAACGACGGCTCTTCGAACTTTCCGGAGGGTAACCGATGGGTCACTACCTGGTCGGGGGCATTGGCCTGGAAGATCAATAATGAATCGTTCCTGAAAGATATAGCTGTTATCAATGAATTGAAATTGAGGCTTGGTTATGGACTAACCAATAACCAGGGCATACCGGGCAACACCTTCGTAACGCAGCTTCAAACGGTGGCGAATGGCTTGTCGGGTATAGCGCAGTTCCAAAGCAATCTGGCAAATCCTAATGTAAAATGGGAAAAGACAAATTATTATAATGCAGGCCTTGATGGAACGTTGCTCAACGGCCGGATAAGCTTTTCATTCGATGGTTACTACCGAAAAACAGACGGGCTTTTGTTGAAGGTTCCGCTTCCGATATACTCCGGTACTACAGCCGGCTATTCCCCGGGATCGATGGCGGCGCCGTATGTCAACGTCGGTGCTGTCAGCAATAAAGGGTTTGACTTCAGGGTCAGCTCCACCAATATCAACTATAGAAATTTTACCTGGAAAACAGATGTTACCGTATCGCGTAATGTCAATAAAGTACTCAATTTAGGCTCCGGGGATCAGGCTAACCTGAGCCAGAAGTCCTATGTAATTAACGATATCATCGAAAAGACGGTGGTGGGCCGGTCTATTGGCGAATTTTATGGTTACCTGTTCGATGGCGTGTTTGCAAAATCAACAGATTTTGAAAAACACGCCTTGCCGGCCGACCAAAGCGGTAATCCCTATCCGATTTCTTCAGCAGGCGGGGGGATCTGGTACGGCGACCGGATGTTCAAGGATTTGAATGGCGACGGCATTATTGACACAAAAGACCAGACCTTTTTGGGCTCTCCGATCCCAAAATTCCAGTTTGGGATCAATAATACATTTTACTATAAAAATTTCGACCTGAATATTTTCTTCAGCGGCAGCGTCGGCAACAAAGTATTCAATGAGCTGGCGGTAGCACAAACCAACTCGCAGAATAACACCAACTATTTTGCCTCGGTATTGAATTATGCAAAACTGGCTTTAGTAGACCCCTCTGGCTCTGCATCCGATGTTAACAATGTATATGTTACCAACCCGAATACGCATGTCGTAGGATTGAGGAACGATAATACCAACAGTAATAATCGACCTTCTAACCTGTTTATCGAGAACGGTACATTCCTGCGATGCAAAAACATCACATTGGGTTATAAATTGCCCGAGCGTATTTTGTCAAGGGTACACCTGCAATCATTCCGGGTATTTGCTACTGTGTCCAATGCTTTTATCATTACGAAATATTCGGGCATGGATCCTGAGATCGGCTCATGGAACCCTCTTCAAGCGGGTTGGGACAATGGATATTATCCACAGTCAAGAATATATACCATCGGAGCAAACATTGCATTTGCCAAATAAAGCCATCATCAATTAAGAGAATTATCATGAAATCGATTAATAAAATAATAGCCGTTTTGCTATTTGCTGCGACAATCGCAGGATGTAAAAAGAGCTTTTTGGACCGTCCATCGAGCTCGCAGATAAGTTCCAATAATTTTTATAAAACTCCCTCCGATCTGCGGCTGGCTACCGCAAGTCTTTATGGCGGATCACCCTGGTGGCAATGGCATAATGGTGCGTTGTTGCCATTCGGCGATGTATTGAGCGGAAATGCTTATTACCCATGGTGGGGGGACCTGGTCCAGCTGTATACACGTACCATTACCGGGCAAAATGGCATTGTTGCAAGTGGCTGGACGGGTCTGTATAATGTTATCGCGCAATGTAATACGGTGATCGGTGCGATACAACAGCAAGCCTCTTCGACTATTTCCGACGCCGATAAAAATGCAGCTATCGGCGAAGCCAGGTTTATTCGTGCCGTAGCCTACTATAATTTGGCTCTTTTTTGGGGCGCGGTGCCCATTATAGAGGATAATACCAAGCTGATCAATCACCCGCTGCTTAACAGGAATATCGTCCCGGATATATATAAATTCATTACCAACGACCTCACTTTTGCGGTGCAAAACCTTCCCAATACGGACGCAGCCGGAAGGGTAACTACCTGGTCGGCGCAGGGAATGCTTGGCAAAGTGTATTTAACAGAGGCGGGGTTGGGGCAAAGTGGAGGCACACGTGATCAGGCTTTACTGGACAGCGCCAAAAAATATGCCGGCAATGTGTGTAAGAACAGTGGAATATCCCTGCTTTCCAGCTATTATGATCTTTTCAGGTCGCAATACAACGATAACCCCGAATCACTATTTGCCCTTCAATGGACCGCAGGTGTGGGATACGGCAACGGCAACGATTGGCTGACCTATTCCCCCAGCAACGACATAAACCCGCTGAAGACAGGTGCATGGACGGCTTTGACACCCACCTACGACTTGTATGTGAACTATACATGGAAAGATACGGTGAGGCGTATTGCCACCATTATGATGAATGGGGATTATTACCCTGAATTGAATGCTGCCGGTGGTGGCTATACAGCAACTGGTGTGTCAATGAAAAAGCATATCATCGGCAACGAAAAGGATAACAATGCGCCGACGATGGATATCTGGTCGTCTGTAGAGCACAACGCCATCCTCAGGCTGGCTGATGTGTACCTGGTATATGCAGAAGCTATTCTGGGTAACAACGGCAGCACTACCGACCCTGATGCCATGCTGTATTTTAACAAGGTGCGGGCAAGGGCCGGCGTGGATCCTGCTCCTATGCTGGACATGGATACCCTGCTCAGGGAAAGAAGGATCGAATTTGCTTTTGAAGGACAATACTGGCTGGACCTGATACGACTGTCTTATTACAATCCGGATAAGGCGGTCTATATCATCAATCATCAGCAACGGATGACATACTCTTATGATCCTGCTACCAGGATAGCCAAGCCGGACACCGCTGCTGCTCCAACTATTCTTCCTGCAACGATCAGCGCATTTACCTTACAAATCCCTTCATCAGAGCTGACGTCTGACCCGAAGCTGACCGAACCGCCGGTGCCCTATTATTAATGCAATAATTTAAAAAAGAACAATATGTACAATATATCATATAGTCATTGCCAAAGGTTGTTGTTCACTTGTGCAGCTGCCCTGCTACTGTTTGCTGCCTGTAAAAAAACGGGTTCATCTGCTCCTATACTGACAGGGGTACGCTATTATGCGCCTTCACCCAATGATACCGCCATGGCCAGTCTTACGCCCACCGGCCAATGGGTGGTATTGGAGGGAAAGAATTTGCAGAATGCCGTACAGATATTGATCGACGGCGTTCCGGCGTCCTTTAATGCTGCACTTTTTTCCGATACAAGCGCAGTGGTGCAGATACCCTCCGTGGTCCCATTCAATTCGGTGGCGGCTGGTGATCTTAATACTATAAAGTACGTCACCACCGGGGGGTCTGTCCTATTTAACTTCAGTATTGTAGTTCCTCCGCCCATTATTTCAAACATTTCGGACGAAATGGCGAACCCGGGCGATTCTGTCTGGATCCGCGGAGCGAATTTTTTTCTGATCAGTAACGTAAGCTTTGCAGGTGTAAATGTTGATTCTTATAATGCCTCCGTCGATGGTACTACCCTCGCATTTGTCGTGCCGCCGTTCAGTGCCGGCGGACCGCTCTCTATTACAACCAAATCCGGAACGACTGCAACGCCATTTAACGTAGAAGATTTTACTACGGGTGTGCTGTGCAATTTTGATAATGTAAACACCTACCAATGGTGGAGCGCAGGACTGGATAACAGCAGCGCTGCCTATCCCGGCAACACCGGTACTTATGCTATCCTGAACACCGGCGGCCCTTTAACCAATGGCGACGGCGGCTGGTGGAATGGCGGCCGGAGTATCAATTGCAATGGCGCGCAATGGGTGCCGGTGTCCAATTTGAATGACCCGCTTGCTGACTGGGCGCTGAAATTTGATGTCAGTGTTCCCAATGCCTGGAACGGAGCTTCGATATTTTTAGCCCATAATGGCGATTGGACCTATATCGCTCGGTATGAACCGTGGAAGCTTTCCGCCAACGCAACATCTCCATTTAAGACTGACGGATGGCGGACAGTGACGATACCCCTTACACAGTTCCTTACCAAGCCTAATAATGGGAAGGATGGTACGGGTCTCATGGCGCCTGATCTGGCTACTTTAGTAGGAAGTTCCGGCAGCGGCAGCATAAACGCATATGTCATGAACGATGACTCGGCTCCTGCCGCCACGGGACTGGTGGTCGCCATCGATAATTTCAGATGTGTAAAGATCAAATAGTAAAACAAACCCAACGAAAAAGATCGTAATGAGAAAGGAGCTGCTATACAAGTTTTTCGGAGTATTTATTATAATTCTAGTGGTTGTTTCCTGCAAGAAGACCGATACAGGAGCCTCCCAGATCACACTTTCCAATTTAACGGATACGATACCGGAGGGTGGTGGGACCGTGGCTTTGTCATTTAGTAGCAATACTGCATGGAGTGTCGATACCAGTGGTATCGGATGGCTGCATCTGAGCCAGACATCGGGCAACGGCGGTGCGGCGACCATTAAGCTGGCAGCTGGGGAAAATTCATCGGGCAGCACCCGTAAATTGTTCTTCAGTGTGAATTTTACCAATGGTCAAAGGAGGCGGATCACTGTACTGCAGCCTTCTCAGATCTTTCGGTCGTATAATACATCGCCCGTTGCCGCCGATGCAACGGGCATGAGCAGCACCGCCGCTGAACTAAACGCAAAGATCAAATTGGGTTGGAATATCGGCAATGCAATGGAAGCCCCCGGCGGCGAGACGGGATGGGGGAATCCAGTGATCACACAGGTGCTGATCGACCTGGTTAAGAGCAACGGTTTCAATGCTATCCGGATCCCCTGCGCATGGAATCTGCATGCTGATCAAACGACAGGAGCCATCGATCCCGCCTGGCTTGGTAGGGTCAGGGAAGTGGTGCAATATTGCATCAATGACGACATGTATGTTTTGTTAAATTGTCACTGGGATGGCGGATGGCTCGACTGTACTGCTACCGGCGCAAAATTGGATACGATAAAAGCCAAGCAAAAGGCATTGTGGGAGCAGATAGCTACAAAAATGCGCGATTTTGACGAACATTTGATGTTTGCCAGCGCCAATGAGCCGAATGCCGGCGATCAGGCTTCCAGCACGGTGTTAAGAGACTATCACCAGATCTTTATCAATGCGGTGCGCTCCGCGGGCGGGAAGAACGCCAATCGTACCCTGGTCATCCAGGCCCCGGAAACAAATACCGATCTGGCCAACTATTTCATCGGAGTACCAGGTATGCCGGTGGATCCGGCGCCAAATAAATTGATCCTGGAAGTACATTGGTACTCGCCGCCCAATTTTGCTATCCTTTCAGCGGATGCCTCCTGGGGCAAGGAATGGTGCTACTGGGGCGCCAACTACCATTCGAATGATGATGTTGCGAGGAATGCTACAGGAAATACCGAGGAAGCCTATATCGATAGTACGTGGGCGCAGGTGAAAAGAAAGTTTGTAGATAAGAATATCCCGGTGTTGATCGGTGAGTTCGATGTACCACGGCATAATGCCACGCTGACGGGGCATCCGCAGGATTCCATCCTTTCCCTGAATTCCAGGTCGCATTTCTTCAGGTACGTTACGCAATCCGCTAAAGCAAACGGTATACCGGCCTTTTTTTGGGACGCTTACTATGATCTGATCGACCGGCATAACAACGTCGTATACGATCAGCAGGCGTTGGATTCTTTACGGGTCGGAGCAGGACTATAAATAAATTAAGATGAGAAGAACTCTTTTGTTCATTGCGGCACTGTTCTCTTGCCGCTCAGTGATGCCGCAGCGGCTGATAAATGCAGACTTTACAAAGATTGAAGGGAAGATAAACACCATGTTCAATGAATGCGTGGGCGCAGGCCGGGCTAATGAAGGTCTTCGAGCAGACTGGCAGCAGCAGCTTGCCTACGTAAGAAAGGAATGCGGGTTCAAATATATCCGCATGCACGGGCTTCTGTCGGATGATATGGCTGTTTATGCGGAAGATAAGAATGGAAAACCGACTTATAATTTCATGTACATCGATGTTTTATTCGATTTTTTGCACAGCATCGGCATGAAGCCCTTTGTGGAGCTGGGCTTCATGCCGTCAGGGCTGGCCAGCGGCAGTAAGACCATCTTCTGGTGGCGGGGTAACGTAACGCCACCGAGGGATTACGAAAAATGGGCTGCATTGATGAAGGCCCTCGCCTGGCATTTTACAGAACGATATGGGGCCGAAGAAGTAAAGACCTGGTATTTTGAAGTTTGGAATGAGCCTAACCTGGACGGATTCTGGGCCGGCAGCCAGCAAGATTACTTTAAGCTGTATACGTACAGCGCCAAAGCCATCAAGAGCGTCAACCCCGCCTATCGTGTCGGAGGACCCGGTACGGCCGGCGCTGCCTGGGAGCCGGAGATGATCGAATATTGCCATAAGAATAATGTGCCCCTGGATTTTATCAGCACGCATGCCTACGGTGTGAAGCAGGGATACCTGGACGAATTCGGCAATGGCGGTACCGTACTCGACAAAAATCCAATGAGCGTCAGCGGGGACGTGCTGCAGTCCCGCAGGGAGATCGCCCATTCGACGATGCCCGGTCTGGAGCTGCATTACACGGAATGGAGCTCGTCGTATACGCCTGCCGACCCCCTGCATGACAGCTATCATGAGGCTTCCTATGTATTGCAAAAGCTCAGGCAGGTGGGTAAAGCCGCCAATTCCATGTCGTATTGGGTCTTCACGGATATTTTTGAAGAGGCGGGCCCTCGTTTTACTCCTTTTCACGGTGGATTTGGGATGTTGACTATCCAGGGGATCAATAAACCTGTATTCTACTCCTACAAGTTCATGAATCAATTGGGGAATATGGAATTGAAGAACAGTGATTCCTCTTCCTGGCTTTGCAGGGATTCCACCGGCAATATCCAGGCGGTGATCTGGGATTTCACCAATACACACCCGGGAGATTCGGTACACAACCAGGATTACTATATAAAAGACCTGCCGGCCAAACCCAAAGGCAGTCTGAAGGTCCGGATCGATAATGTGCCGGCCGGCATGTATGCGCTGGAATTGTATAAAGTGGGCTATAAGTGCAATGACGCCTATGCTACTTACCTGTCATTGGGCAGGCCGGCACAGCTCAGCGGCCGGGAGGTGGAAGAGATAAAGCACCTCAACGATGGGGCGCCCATCCTGAAGGAGATCGTGGAAGTTAAGAACGGGATCCCTTTCTCCAAAGATTGGGAGATCAGAGAGAACGATGTTTTCTTACTGAAACTCGTCAAATTGTAAAGATCATGCGAAGACGATTCAAATTTCTATGTATCCTGGCGGGGGCCATTTTTTTTGCAAGCCCTGAAGTAATTTCTCAGACGTTATATGCAGGCACTAATTATCACCCGCATGATGATAAAGACCCGGTGAAAATTGCACGCGACATCCGGCTGATGGAAGATGCGGGATTTAAGGTCGTCCGGATGGGTCACCTTGCATGGGACAGCTATGAGCCTACTGAAGGTCATTTCGATTTCGGATGGTTCGATAAGGTGATGGACCTGATGAATAAAGCAGGCATTAAAGTGGTCTTGGATATTGCGGTGCGGCCGGCCCCGATCTGGCTGCATCACAAATACCCCTCCATTGATGTCACGGACGCCGGCGGCAACAGGCTCTACCCGAATCACCGGTACATGGAAGATGTCGGAGACCCTATGTATCAACGGTATGCGCTACGGTTTGCGGACTCGTTGACCCGGCATTACGCCAATCACCCGGCGTTGCTGGCGTTCGGCATCGACAATGAATCCGGCGACGGGCCGATCTCGTACTCCGGGTCGGTGAGACAACGGTTTATCGCCTGGCTGCGCCGAAAATATGCAGGAGTCGACAGCCTGAACAAGGCATGGGCGGGGCAGCGCTGGTCGAGAAAGATCGGCGATTTCGCAGAGATCGGGTTGCCCGAATCCGGGAATGTCACCGGCGCTCCCGAAAGGATGCTGGATTTCCGGAGGTTTATATCGGACGAGGTCAGCCATTTCCTGCTCGGGGTGATAGACAAGGTGAACACCAATGCTCCCCGTGCCTTTGTCAACACCAATGCCTGGTACTATAGCCAGATGAAATTTTTCGACTACACATCCATCGCTTATTCCGGGAAGATGACGCGCGAAGGCTGTGGATTTTATCCCGGAAATTCCCTGAAGACCAACTACGGCGTGATGGACGCGCTGTTCGGCATCGCCCGGATCCAGTTTGAAAGCACCAATCCTTTCTGGTGCACCGAGTTCACCACCATGACAGCTGTTCCCAACTCCATCCGTAAGTCGGCTTACGCTACACTGCTTTATGGTAATCAAATGGTCTGCGGGTGGACCTGGCAGAGCATGCATGGAGGCGAAGAGCAATACCTGGAAGGGATGCTGGATTGGGATGGGACGCCCAACCGGAAATATGATGAATATAAAAAGATCGCCGCCGAATTCAGGAAGATCGAAAAATATTTTCCCTATCAGCTCCAGGCGGAAGTGGGATTGGCCTTTTCTTTTCCCAGCGTGATCGCAGGGGGGTATTTCCCTGAGCAGCATCAACAACAGCTGCAGCGCTGCTTTGATCTGTTCGCCTATCGAAATATGGATGCGCGCATCATTGATATCACGCGGAGCAAATTGAATTATAAGCTGCTTTTTTTGCCGGGCGTGTCGGTAATGGATTCCGCAACTGCTGCCAGGGTCCGGGATTATGTGAAAGCCGGAGGGACGGTGGTGATGACCGGCAATTCCTCCGTGGTAGACAAGACCGGGAAGGTTTTTGCTTCCGTGCACCCCGGACTGCTCGACGATGTATTTGGTATCCGGGTGGCTGCCTATGAGGAGACAGAGGTGCTGAACGAACTGTCACGGCAGGGGTTGAAAGGGAGGAAACTTGCATGCACTTATAATGGGACCTCCATAGCAACAGAATCGGTACGTTTTGAGGTCATCGAGCCCCGGGGCGCGGAAGTGTTGGGCGCTATTACCAGCCTGGACAAGGATTACCCGGTCGTGACGGCCAACCGGTACGGCAAGGGCAGGGCGATCTACGTGGGGCTTCCCGCAATGGGCGAGGTGCTGGGCCCGCTGGTGGACCAGTTGATCGCTGAGCTTTCCATCCGGAAAGGGCCCGAAGTTCCATCAGGGGTCATGGCCCGGCAGATCGATAAGGACCATGTGCTTTATTTAAATGTCAGCGGTGACCCGAAGGAGATAAAGCTCAAAGGCAGTTGCCGGAGCATCCTCTTCGACAAAGATTATCAGGATCATTTGGTGATCCCTCCTTATGAGCCGGATTTTATTGAATTAAAATAATTTTTCAGAATAGTAATCAAAAGACATATGAAGACTAAATTACCCCAAGCCTTACTGGCGATGCTGATTGCAATCGCCATTTCATTAGGATGTAAAAAGAATTCGGGCAGCGCGCCCCAATTGACCGTATCCGCATCCACCATCCATTTTCAGCCCCAGGGAGCCGACTCCACGTTCACCATCACGTGTAATTCCCCCTGGAAGATCGATAACCCTTCCACCTGGCTGAAAGTAAGTCAATCAACGGGAACCAGCGGCACGGCCACCGTGAAGTTGACTTCCAGCCCGAATACCTCCGGCGCAACCCGCAGCGGGGTAGTGGTGATCTCCGCAGACAACGGCCAGGCGAGGCGTATCAATGTTTCCCAGGTCAGCACGATCTACCCTTCCTACAACGTCTCGCCGCTGACGCCGGATTCCACCGGGATGACCAGCACGGCCATGCAGCTGGCGAACAATATAACAGTGGGGTGGAACATCGGTAATACGATGGAAGCTCCGGGAGGGGAGACGGGATGGGGCGCCCCGCCGATCACCGCGTCCTACATAACGTATATGAAAAGCCTCGGCTTCAACGCCGTCAGGATCCCCTGCTCCTGGGACTTCCATGTGGATAACAAAGCCACCGCTCACATTGCCGAGAGCTGGCTGAACAGGGTTCACGAAGTGGTGCAGTATTGCATAAGCAACAATATGTATGTAATGCTGAATATCCATTGGGATGGCGGCTGGCTGGATTGCAAGGCTACAGGCGCCCGGGCGGACAGCGTCAACGCCAAACAAAAAGCATTCTGGGAGCAGATAGCCACCAAAATGCGCGACTTCGACGAACACCTGATGTTCGCCAGCGCCAACGAACCGGATCCCTCCAATGCCGCCCAGATGAATGTACTGCTGTCCTATCACCAGTCCTTTGTCGATGCAGTCCGTTCCACCGGGGGACATAATACCTACAGGGTGCTGATCGTCCAGGCGCCGTCCGACCTGATTACCGCCTTTCCCACCGACCCTACGCCTCACCGGATGGCTTTTGAAGAGCATGACTACACGCCTTCCCAGTTTACTTTTTTGGGCGAAGATGTCTCCTGGGGGAAAATGGTTTATTACTGGGGCGCCGGCCACCATTCCACCATCGAACCCGATCGTAACCCCACCTGGGGAGAGGAGGACTATCTTACCACCTATTTCATTAACATGAAGGCTAAATTTGTAGATAAAGGAATACCTTTCCTGATGGGTGAATATGGCGCTTACCGCCGCACCACCCCCAAAGACCTGGCAACCCACAATGATGCAGTGGACTATTGGATCACCTGGAATACCAAACAGGCGATTATGCATGGCATGAAGCCATTTTTTTGGGAAACAGGCGAGATGGTGGACAGGTCGGCCGACACCGTGAAAGATACCCGCACCGTCAACGCCATTTTTGCCGGTACGCATTGATCGTATAAGGAAAACACTGTCGCAGATGAAAAAATACGTGTTACAATTCATATTGTCGTCCGTGATGTTGGCAACAACAGCACACGCACAGCAGATCGATCGTTTCTTCCCCGAAAAGGACCTGATCACGACGGGTATTTACTACTATCCCGAACATTGGAACGAAAGCCAGTGGGAACGGGATATTGCCAGGATCGCGGAAATGGGTTTCTCCTTCGTCCACCTGGCTGAGTTCGCCTGGTTTAAAATGGAACCTGTAGAAGGGAAGTTCGACTTCGCCTGGCTGGATAAAGTAGTCGCCCTTTGTGCGAAATATAAACTAAAGGTTTTGATGTGTACGCCCTCTGCTACCACTCCGGCATGGATGCGGGCGGATCATCCCGAAACCTTTATCATGGATGGTCATTACATCCGGGGCGAGCATGGTACAAGGGGTCTGGGGTCCATCGTCAACCCTGCCTATCGCCGGTTTGTGGAAAGGATCATCACCGAAATGGCAAACCGTTACGGCCGGAATGCAAATATTCTCGGATGGCAGCTGGACAACGAGCCCGATGCAAAGCCGGACTACAGCCCTTCTTCCCAGGAAGCGTTCAGGCAATGGTTAAAGAACAAATACAAAACCGTCGACGCATTGAATGCCGCCTGGGGCGCCGCCTTCTGGAGCCAGTGGTATAACAATTTCGACCAGGTCATTATCCCCAACACCGCCCTGGTCGGCTGGTGGGGCAATAACCCTCACGCGCTGCTGGATTTCAAACGGTATTCGGCCGACGCCCAGGCTGAATTCCTGGACTTTGAAGCCGGCACCCTGCGGAAGGTCATTTCCCCGGACCAGTTTGTAACCACCAATTACACCGCAGTCTCCACAGGCGCTGATCCCAGGCGCACGGGAAAGCTCGATTTCGCTACTTATACGGCCTATCCAAATGGAGGATCCGATAACCTCGGCGATCAGGGTTTCCGGCTGGGGAACAGCAAGGTCATTCTTTTTGCGTCCGAATATTTCAAGTCAGTAGGGGGAGCATCCGGCGTGATGGAGATCCAGCCCGGACCGGTGAACTGGGGCAGTTATAATCCGTTACTCCTTCCCGGCACGGTACGTATGTGGCTGTACCACACTTTTGCAGCCGGAGGAAGGATCGCCTGCTCCTACAGGTTCCGCCAGATCAACTACAGCGCCGAACAGTATCATGCGGGCGTGATAAAGACAGATGGAGTCACGGCGTCGCCCGGCGGGGAAGAGTATACGCAATTTATGAAAGAGGTCAGGGAATTGCGGCAGCTGTATAAGCCTGGTAAGAAGATGCCTGAAAAGCTGGCCGCCCGATCGACTGCCGTCCTCTGGGATCTGGAAAATTACTGGAGCATAGACAGGCAAAGGCAGACATACCAATGGGATGCCTGGAATTATCCGGTGAAGTTCATGGAGCTGGCAAAGCAATTAGGCGCCCCTGTCGATGTCGTTGGACCAACGGCCGACCTGACGAAGTACAAAGTGGTCATTGTTCCGGCCTACGAAATGGTGGATTCGGGACTGGTTAAAAAATGGAATGATTATGCAGCCAACGGAGGACATCTCATCATCACCTGTCGCACGGGCGCCAAAGACCACCAGGGCCATTTCTGGGAGGCTGGATGGGCCGCGCCGATATCGGGCCTCATCGGAGCGCATGTACAGTCGACCGACATGCTTCCGGGGTCAGCCAGGGGAGATATTCTCATGCGATCGTCCCATTACGCCTGGAATAACTGGGCAGACTTGCTTGTTCCGGATAAGAATACCGAGGTATTGGCAACCTATGACAACCAGTTTTACAAAGGAGCCGCCGCGGTTGTTCGACGGAAGGTTGGCAAAGGGACGGTAACCTATATCGGGGCAGACACCGACGGATCGGACCTTGAAAAGAGTATATTGCGTGATGCCTATGTTGCGGCCGGCGCCACAACGGAGGATTATCCCCCCGGCGTGTATGTTTATTGGCGCGATGGCTTTTACATTGCCGTGAATTATTCTTCCGGCGACTACGAGGCGCCCATCCCCGCAACGGCCAGCATTCTCATCGGGCAAAAAATATTGAAGCCTGCAGGAGTATTGGTCTGGAGTGAATAAAATAATTGAAGATGAAAAAAACAGTAAGAAAATTTGTAGCCGGTGCTTTATGGATCTCGATGTCATATACGGCCGTTGCGCAGCAGGGGCCGAAGGACGAAAAGCAGGAGGAAAACATCCGTTCATTGCTCAGCCAGATGACCCTGCAGGAAAAAGTCAGCCTGCTGCATGCAAACTCAAAATTCTATGTATCGGGAATAAAAAGGTTGGGCATTCCTGAATGGGCATTAAGCGACGGCCCCCACGGAGTACGGGCGGAAATAAACCGTGATAACTGGGCCTACGCGGGATGGACGAATGATTCTGCCACCTGCTTTCCGCCGGGTACGGCGCTTGCCGCCACCTGGAACCCTAAGCTTGCGTACGAGCGCGGGATTGTATTGGGGGAAGAGGCCCGCGCCCGGAAAAAAGATATTTTACTTGGGCCCGGCATCAACATTATCCGATCGCCGTTGTGCGGAAGGAATTTCGAGTACATGAGCGAAGATCCCCTGCTTATTTCAAGAATGTCGGTTGCTTATATACGGGCATTGCAATCGAAAAATGTGGCGGCCAGTGTAAAACACTGGCTGGCTAATAACCAGGAAGAGCATCGGGATTCCATCGATGTGTATATGAGCGAAAGGGCATTGCGTGAAATTTATTTGCCCGGGTTCAAAGCCTCCGTAACTGAAGGGGGCGCCTACACGGTAATGGCCGCCTACAATAAATTCAGAGGCGACTGGTGTTCTGAAAATGAATACCTCGACAGGAAGATCCTTCGTAAAGAACTTGGTTTTAAGGGTGTGTTAATGACCGACTGGTCTGCCGCCCATTCCACTGTAAAAGCTGCTTTGGCAGGACTTGATCTGGAAATGGGGACTGATAAGAAGGATTACAACGAATGGTATTTTGCCAATCCGCTGATCGATGCCGTACAAGCAGGGAAACTACCGGTGTCTGTTGTGGATGAAAAAGTGGCAAATGTGCTGCGGGTCATGATGCGCACAAAAATGCTGGATGAGGGCAGCCGGGAAAAAGGAAAGATAAATACACCGGAACATCAGCGGGCTGCATACAACGACGCTGCTGAAGCAGCGGTATTATTGCAAAACAAGGGAAACATACTTCCGCTGAATTTCAATAAATTAAGGTCAATTGCAATCATCGGCGATAATGCGACCCGGAAGCATTGCGGGGGAGGGCTTAGTTCCGAAATAAAAACCTTGTATGAGATCACTCCCCTGGAGGCTATTCAAAATAAATTCGGCGCTACTGTAAAAATAAATTTCGCACAGGGATATGAAAAGCAATCCACTTTTAAAGAGGGCAGCAGTGCCGGTCAGGCAAGCGCAGATAAGATTGATTGGAAACTGATCGATGAAGCTGTTAAAGCCGCAAAAGAATCAGATGTGGCTATTGTTTTCGGAGGATTGAACCATGATTTTGATACGGAATCTTCCGATAAGCAAAATATGGATCTGCCTTATGGCCAGGAGGTTTTGATCAGGGAAGTGGCCAAAGTAAATCCAAATACGGTTGTAGTCATCATTGCCGGTTCGCCGGTGAAACTGGCAGGCATTGTTTATCGGGTGCCTGCTATATTGTGGTCATGGTTCGGAGGAATGGAAGCTGGGAATGCTGTAGCTGATGTAATTAGCGGAAAAGTCAACCCATCCGGGAAAATGCCATTCACACTGCCTGTTTCGTTGGAACAGTCGCCCGCACATGCTTTAGGTAACTACCCCGGCAGAGACCTGAAAGTAAACTATGAGGAAGATATTCTCGTAGGTTACCGTTGGTTCGATACGAAGAAAATTACCCCGCAGTTCCCCTTCGGATATGGGCTTTCTTATACCAGTTTTGAATTCGGGGCGCTGTCCGCGGACAAGGCTGTTTATGGAAAGGATGAAGTGATCCATGTGAAATTTACGGTAAAGAACACAGGTTCACGATACGGCGCGGAAGTGGCTCAGTTGTATGTCAGTGATCCGGTCGCTACCGTATTGCGCCCTGCAAAGGAGCTCAAAGCCTTCGAAAAAGTATTTCTCCAACCCGGGGAGAGCAGGACGATAACGCTGCATGTGAAAGTTGCCGACCTTGCTTTCTTTGACGAATCGAAGAATGATTGGAATATCGAAGCAGGTGACTTTATCCTGCAATTGGGCAACTCCTCAGGTAATATTTCCCGGACACTGAAAATTGCAGTCAAATAATTATGCCGAAATTTTTCACCATCCAGTTGCTGTTTTTATGCTTTGCACAGACAACTCTTGCACAAACCAATATCCGCAAACAGTCGTTCGATGACAGCTGGAAGTTCTTCCTGGGTGACACCGCTGCGGCCGGATCAAAGGATTTCGACGATAAAAGCTGGCGTAGCCTCGATCTGCCGCACGACTGGAGCATCGAAGGATCTGTAAGCCCTAAAAACCCGACTAAAGGCGCCGGGGGATACTTTCCGGCGGGGATAGGCTGGTACCGGAAAAGCTTCAAGGTCCCCGATGAATGGAAAGGAAGGAACATCTCTATTTATTTTGAGGGGGTTTACATGAACGCCGAGGTTTTTATCAATGGAAGATCGCTTGGCATCCGTCCCTATGGCTATTCCTCGTTTAGCTATGACCTTTCCCCTTATCTGGATCCTGGCCATGAAAATATTATTGCGGTGCGGGTAGATAATTCAAAACACGTTAATAGCCGGTGGTACAGCGGTTCCGGCATCTATCGGCATGTTTGGATGGTGGTTACGGACCCGGTGCATGTGGTAAATTGGGGAGTGAAAGTTGCTACCCCTGAAGTATCTTCGAAAAGCGCCACCGTTCAAATAAAGACATTGGTTAAGAACGAAACGGGCGCATCCCGGGACATTATCCTGAGGACCCGGATACAAGCCGCAAATGCCAGGGATATCGCCGGTCATCAGGTCAGTGTCAAGCTGTCCCCCAATAGTGAAAAGGAAGTTGTACAAACTGTCAGGGTGTCGGATCCTTTACTTTGGACTCCGGAAACCCCTCATCTATATATTGCACAGGCAGAAGTGCTGAATGGCAATAAAGTGATCGACAGAACAAGAACGAATTTTGGGATACGTTCTTTAAACTTTACAAGCGCTGACGGCTTGCGGCTCAATGGCAGGACCGTGAAAATCAACGGGGGCTGCGTCCATCACGACAACGGGTGTTTAGGGGCGGCAGCATTCGACCGGGCTGAAGAGCGGAAGATCGAACTGCTCAAAGCTGCAGGTTTCAATGCGGTCCGCACTTCTCACAACCCGCCTTCCGAAGCGTTCCTGGATGCCTGCGACAGGTTAGGCCTGCTGGTGATAGATGAAGCCTTTGATTGTTGGCGGGTTGGGAAGAACAAGTTCGATTATGCCGCGTATTTTGATCAATGGTGGAAGCGTGACCTGGAAACGATGGTCTTACGGGATAAGAACCATCCTTCCATAATCATGTGGAGCATAGGGAATGAAATAGTCGAAAGGGGTACCCCCGAGGCGGTAAGGACAGCAAAGATGCTTGCGGGCGCTATAAAGATAATAGATAGTACCCGCCCTGTCACATCGGCTGTTGTGGAAAATGGTAAAGATTGGACTGTCATGGATCCGCTATTGGCTGTACACGACGTCGCCGGCTATAATTATCATTTGAACAGTGCGCCGTCCGACCACCAGCGGGCGCCGGAACGTATTATCCTTCAGACCGAGTCGTATCCCAAAGATGCTTTTGCCAATTGGAAATTGGTGCATGACAATAACTATGTCATCGGCGATTGCGTTTGGACGGCAATGGATTATTTAGGGGAGTCGGGGATAGGACGCTGGTACTATTCGGGTGAGGTGCCCGGTGAACATTGGGAGCATGAATTTTTTCCCTGGCATGGAGCTTATTGCGGCGACATCGACCTCATCGGCTGGAGAAAACCCATATCACATTACAGGAACCTTCTGCATAATAATACGGAGAAGCTCTATATGGCTGTTCGGGAACCGGAACCTGAGCCCCTTGAGATCAAGGAGACCTGGTGGTCGGTGTGGCCCACCTGGGAAAGTTGGACATGGCCAGGCCTTGAAGGGAAGAATATCCAGGTGGAAGTTTATTCGAAATATCCCCGGGTCAGGCTTTACCTTAATGAAAGACTCATTGGTGAAAAGCCGACGACCGAAGAACAGGGATACAAGGCGACGTTCCCGGTGCCTTATTCGCGAGGTGTTTTAAAAGCCGTTGGTGTAGACAACGGCAGGGAAGAGGGATTTTCCATGCTGCAAACTTCCGGCGATGCGGCAAAAATAAAACTAACTGCTGATGAGAAGGAGATGGCGGCGAGTGGCCAGGGCCTGATCTATGTGACGGTTGAAATAACGGATACGGATGGAATTTTCCAGCCCAATGCCGCCAACCGGCTGCATTTTAAGATCGACGGGCCTGGTGTGATCGCAGGGGTCGACAATGCCGACTTGAAGGACACGGACAAATATGCAGCGGACAGCCGTAAAGCGTGGCACGGCCGTGCATTGGTGGTGATCAGAAGCACCCACAGTGCCGGTGATATTAAGCTTACGGTCAGTTCACCCGGATTAGCAGCAACTACTTTAAATTTGAAAACGCTTTAAAAAAAATATATTAAAGGGTGTTTACCTTGCGGACATGATCAGGCCGTTCCTTTTTTTATACTCGCCTGGCGTGAGGCAGGTGATCTTTTTGAATATCCGGAAGAAATATGGCAGGTTCTCGAAGCCCGTCTCTTCGGCGACGGCTTCGTAGGATAGGGGGGTGGTTGCGAGAAGGTACTGTGCCCGTTCGATCCTTTTGATCTGCACATAGGCCAGCGGCCGTTCGCCTGTAGCCTGCAGGAACAGGCTCGAGAAATAGTCCTGGTGGAGGTTGGCCCTTTTTGCAAGTGCGCCGACGGTCAGGTCGACCTTGAGGTTGAACTGGATATAGTGGATGGCGTCCAGGATCTTAAGGGGGATGGGCGCTGGATTCCGGGACACGAATTCACAGGAGTTCAGGAAACGGGCGATGAATTGCATGATAATGCCCTGGGTCTCAAGGTAACAGGCGTCGCTGACCATTTCATTGAGATCCTGGTAGTGCCGGTAGAACGCGTTCTTTTCGTAGACTTTCGGATTGTCCGACCGGTTGATGCCCCTGTTCGGGTTGATCTCCAGCAGCCGATGGAAGTTGGCAATGTCCGTTGGACCCGCGGGGATCTTTACGGTCTTGCGGTTGTATTCGAAGATCGAAATGCCTCCCACAGATTCTTCGAAGAAATGAAGGAAATATTGTCTCTGATAATTATCACAACGCAGGTGGCAGAGCGTAAAGCTGGGAATGAGGTATAAGAATCCTTTTTCGAGGCGGACTTCTTCCGTTGCCGTTTGCACCAGGCCTTCTCCATCGTCGATATAATACACCCTGAAATAGGGGCTGAGCACATTGGAGTAGTCCCACTTGTCGTTGAGCTCGACACGGTCCACGTGCAGCAGCGAAAAAGTATGGCCCAATAGTTTTTTACTCATAGGCAATAATTGGTTAAGGGACCAAAACCTCGGATTTGTATAATAGAAACTCTACTTCATATAATGAAACACACAGTCAGATAGGTTAAATTTGTTTCCTGTGATGATCCGAGAGGCCGCTAAATCCTTGATAAAGATAAGGAAGTTACTGATTGTCGGTACATAATAAAAGGGAAAACGATTTGCTTGCATTTTCAGCTACGTCGGAAAATGTATAATGAAATGAAACGATATTGTTTAGCGCTCGACCTGGTAGATGACCCGTCATTGATAGCCGAATACGAGCAATGGCATGCCGCCGGCAACGGGTGGCCGGAGATCAGGGAAAGCATTACCAGGTCGGGTATTGTAAGTATGGAGATCTATCGCACGGGAAACAGGCTTTTCATGATCATCGACACGGATGATCTCTTCAGCTTTGAACAAAAAGCTGCGCTGGATGCCGCCGACCCGAAAGTAATCGAGTGGGAGCAGCTGATGTGGAAGTTCCAGCAGCCCCTGCCATGGGCTGGCGAAGGAGAGAAGTGGGTCGTGATGGATATGATCTATTCCCTGGAGGAAAATAAAAGATAGAATTGCCGAAGTACACAGACATGAAAGTATCCATTATATTTTCCTTAGTATCCTTACTTTCTTTTTCCGTTGTGGCCGGAACGGGCAATGGCAATCCCGGCGGTCACGAGGCCAGTCTATATGTTTCCCCGAAGGGCAGTGATGCGAACCCGGGTACAAAGGCGAGACCATTTGCGTCCATCAGCAGAGCGCTGTCGGCGGCGCGTAAGATGCCCGGACAGGTGGCCATTGAGCTTTTTGGCGGTACTTATTATTTAAGCCAGCCTGTCGTGCTTACTTCCGCCGATTCCAGGAGGGATAAGGAGTCATTGACCCTGACCGGCGCCGGCGACGGGGAAGTGATCATCAGCGGGGCAGCGCCCCTGGGCAACCTTCACTGGTCAAAGTACAGGAATGGCATCTGGCAGACCCCTATCAGCCAGGATCTCGTTTTCGATGAGCTGATCGTCAACGGACAGCTGCAGCGAATGGCCCGATATCCCAACTACAATCCTTCATCCAGGTATTTAGGCGGCACGGCCGCCGATGCCATCAGCGTGAGGCGTGCGGCCAGGTGGCATTCGCCGGAGGGCGGCTACGTGCATGCTCTTCACCGAAGTGAATGGGGAGACTTTCATTATATCATTACGGGAAAGAACGATACGGGGAGTCTCATCCTGCAAGGAGGCTGGCAGAACAACCGCCGGATGGGCATGCATGAGCAGTACCGGTACGTGGAGAATATTCTGGAAGAGCTGGACACCGCGAATGAATGGTTCTATGATGACACCGGTAAGATACTCTATTATTACCCACCTTCGGGCCTCGATCCAGGGGCCGCGAAGTTCGGAACGCCGCAGCCGGCTCACCTGTTCGAGTTCAGCGGCACGGAAGAAGAACCGGTAACGAACATTACGATCTCCGGCGTAACGCTCACCGGCACCGTACGAACGTTCATGCAAAACAGAGAGCCATTACTGCGCAGCGACTGGACAATATATCGCGGCGGAGCGGTAGTTTTCAGCGGTGCCGTCGATTGCCATCTCGCCGGTTGCCGTCTTTATAATCTGGGGGGTAACGGCGTCTTCTTCGACAAGTTCAACCGTAATTGCTCCGTTGCCCACTGCCTGATCTCCGGCATCGGCGCCAGCGCCATATGCTTTGTCGGTGACCCCGGCGCAGTCCGCAGCCCCAGCTTCGAATACAATGATTTCGTACCGCTGGATAGGATCGACCGTGCACCAGGGCCGAAGACGAGTAATTACCCGGCAGATTGCATGGTCAATGATTGCCTGCTGTTCGACCTGGGACAGGTGGAAAAACAATCGGCGGGAGTGGAACTCTCGATGTGTCAAAGTATAACGGTAAGTCATAACAGCATTTATAATGTCCCCCGGGCAGGTATAAATGTCAGCGAAGGCACCTGGGGCGGTCATCTCATCGAGTACAACGATGTGTTCAATACTGTGCTCGAAAGCGGCGACCACGGTTCTTTCAACTCCTGGGGCCGCGACAGGTACTGGCATCCTGATAAGCGCACGCTGGATTCCATTGTGGAGAAGGATCTCGACCTTGCCCTGTTGGACGTGGTGAAGCCCATCGTGCTCCGCAACAACCGGATGCGCTGCGACCATGGCTGGGATATCGACCTGGACGACGGCTCCGGAAATTATGAAATATACAATAACCTTTGCCTGAACGGCGGCATCAAGCTGCGGGAAGGCGTACGCCGGGTGGTGGAGAACAATATTATGATCAATAACACTTTTCATCCTCACGTGTGGTTTGAGAACAGCGGGGACATATTCCGGAAAAACATCGTTTGCACCGGGTATAAGCCCATTGGCATCCGGATATGGGGGAAAGAGGTAGATTACAATATATTTCCCGACAGCACCTCGCTGAAAGAAGCATGGGCAAGAGGAACCGACCGGCATTCAGTCTGCGGACCACTGGAATTTGCAAACGCCGCGAAGGGAGACTTCAGGCTGAAGGAAGGTTCTTCCGCCTTCTCTGTTGGTTTCAGGAATTTTAGCATGGATAGTTTTGGTGTCGTTTCGCCGGGGTTGAAAGCCATAGCGAGGACACCGGCATTCCCGAAGGTGACCGCGATGAACGGGTCCGGAGCGGACAAGGTCGTCAATTTTATGGGCGCACGGGTAAAGGATCTGAAAACCCTTGGCGAACGTTCGGCTACGGGGATGAACGATACCAGGGGCGTACTGGTAGTGGAAGTGCCGCCGGGGGCGGCTGCCGCCGGTGTTCTGCAGCCCAATGACGTGATCCTGTCGTTCAACGGCGGACAGATCGATAACCTGAGTGACTTGCTGAAGGCGCGCACTCCGGTGACCGGGACGGTGACGGAGGTCACTGTTTTTCGCAATCAAAAATTACTGAAACAAAGGCTGAAAATATAATAATTGTCACCTCTATGATCAGAAAGACTTTTTTATGGGCGGCGGTCCTTTGCTTTATTCTTACAGGTATTGGCAGCGCCCAATCGAATGCGCCAAGACCTTATGGTCCTCTTCCAACGGAGAACCAAATGAGGTGGCAGGAAATGGAATATTACGCCTTTCTCCATTTTTCCATCAATACGTTCACTGACCAGGAGTGGGGGTCCGGCGGCGATGACGTGAAAATATTCAATCCTGATAGTTTGGATTGCAGGCAATGGGCGCGTGTTTGCAAGGCGGCAGGAATGAAGGGCATCATCCTGACGGCCAAGCATCATTCAGGATTTTGTCTATGGCCTTCCAAATACACCGAGTATTCCGTGAAAAATTCACCCTGGAAGAACGGCAAAGGCGACATTGTGAGAGAACTGGCGGACGCCTGCAAGGAATATGGTCTAAAACTAGGCATATATCTTTCACCGTGGGATAGAAATTACGCGGGCTACGGAAGACCTGAATACATCACGTATTTCAGGAACCAGCTGAAGGAACTGCTCACCAATTACGGAGATATATTTGAAATATGGTTCGATGGGGCCAATGGAGGCTCGGGTTATTATGGCGGTGCGAACGAGACCCGCAAGATCGACAGCAAAATCTATTACGATTGGAAAAACACGTATAAGCTTATTCGCCAGCTACAACCAAAGATCGTTATATGGAACGACGGAGGGGATAGAGGCGACCTTCGCTGGGTGGGGACGGAAGCCGGGAACGTCGGCGAAACGAACTGGAGCCTGTTGAACGACACAGGTGATGTTCCCTGGAATATGCTGCACTATGGTCTTGAGAACGGCAATGCCTGGGTGCCCGGCGAAGTCAATACGTCCATCCGCCCGGGGTGGTTCTATCACCAATATGAGGATGCCAAAGTAAAGACCTTGCCGCAACTGCTGGATATTTATTATAGCTCGTTTGGCCGTAATGGCACCCTGTTGTTGAATTTCCCGATAGACAGACATGGCCTCATACATCCCAATGATGAAAAGGCGGCGGTACAGCTGGCGGATGAAGTAAAAGAGGCGTTTGCCGTGAATCTTGCAGAAAAAGCCAAAGTCAGCGCCAGCAATGTCCGTGGTAAAGCCAAAGCGTTCGCGGGAGACAGAGCGACGGACGGTAAGAAGGATACCTACTGGGCTACAGATGATGGAGTGACTGCTGCATCGGTGACACTGGATCTGGGAAAGCCGGCGGCTTTCAATTGCTTTATGGCGCAGGAATATATCCGCCTGGGCCAGCGGGTGCGTTCTTTCATCGTGGAGGCGATGGTGGGTGACAGCTGGAAAGAGCTGGCGAGGGCGACGACCATCGGGTATAAGCGCATCCTTCGGTTTCCCGAGGTACGATCGGCGCGGCTCCGATTGACCATTACAGATGCCAAAGCCAGTCCGGTGATCTCCAACATTGGCGTTTTCGATGTCCCCCCTGTGCTGACATCTCCTGCTATCACCCGCGATAAAGAAGGAAAAATAACCATTGCCGCGGCCGACAGCCAGTCGGTGGTATATTACACGTTGGACGGGAGCGTTCCAACCAGCCGAGCTACAAAATACGCCGGACCCGTCGCGACGGATGGGAAAGCAGAAGTTCAGGCCATTGCAGTCGACCCGTCGACGGGCAAGGGCAGTCCCGTGAGCCGTGAACAATTTGATATTCCTCATACGTCCTGGAAAATTGTGGGGACCGATGATGAAAAAGCTGCTGCTGTCATCGACGGCGATCCTCATACGTCCTGGCACCAGCACGGCGAAAGTAAGAAGCCTGTCGATGTTGTGATCGACCTGGGGGGAAGAGTGGATCTCGCCGGATTCCGTTACTTACCTGACCAGGGCCGGCATGCAGGAGTCATTACAAATTATCAGCTTCTTGTGTCACAGGACGGGCAGAAATGGCAGGCGGTGGATGAAGGAGAGTTTTCCAATATCAACAACAACCCCTTGTGGCAGGTGAGGAAATTCCCGCCGGTGAGTGCGCGGTATATCAACCTTCGTGCCATTCGTAATACAGAGGGAAACGATGATGCAGGATATGCGGAGATAGACGTGATCACGGAGGCGGGCGACACTCCGGCTCAATGAACCAGGTGCAAAAAAAATCCATATGGAAATTAAAGAACAATTGAAACAAGAGCGGGATACGACCGATATTAAACTTCCGCCTGTAATATTTGGAACCAGTGGTTTGGGAAATCTTTTCGTTGCTGCCGATGAGCAAGCGAAATTTGAGATCATTAAAGAATGTTTTCGATCATCGAAGGGGCCGATCGTCTTTGACACTGCGGGCAAGTATGGCGCCGGACTTGCGCTGGAAGTTTTGGGAAGGTGTTTGAAAATGCTAGACATTTCTCCGGACCAGGTTACCATCAGCAACAAACTGGCATGGGTGCGAACTAAATTAAGAACACCTGAACCGACCTTCGAGCCCGGAGTGTGGAAAGATCTGAAGTATGACGCGATACAAAAAATAAGCTACCATGGAATTATGGAATGTTTCGAACAGGGCAATCAATTGCTTAATGGATACATTCCTCAAATGGTTTCTATACATGACCCTGATGAATACCTGGCTGCCGCCAAGGATAAAAAACACGAACAGCGGCTTTATAATGACATTTTAAACGGCTACAGGGCTTTATATGATCTAAAAGAGAAAGGGAAAGTAAAAGCGGTGGGCATAGGCGCCAAAGACTGGAAGGTTATTCGTCGTATTGCTGCCGATGTACCGTTTGATTGGGTGATGATCGCCAACAGTATGACGATTAAAAACCATCCACGGGAGTTGATCGATCTTATGCTTAGGCTTCAACAGGATGGGGTGGCGATCGTTAATGCGGCAGTATTTCATTCCGGTTTTCTTACAGGCAGTGATTATTTTGACTATAAACTGGTGACGCGGGAATCGCCGGAAGGCGAAGCTTTATATAAATGGCGATCTGAATTCTTTGCTCTTTGTAAGGAGTTTGAGATCGCGCCTGCTGCTGCTTGTATTCAGTTTGGCTTACGGGCGCCGGGAGTCAGCAGCATTGCGTTGAGTACAACGGATGCCAGTCGAATTAAAGATAATATAGACATGGTGCATACGGAGATACCATTAGACTTTTGGACGGCAATGAAAGAGAAAGGGTTGATAAGTGTAAATGTGTCAAGGTAAAAAGGCTGATTTTTATAAATTGTAAAAATAAATTATTAGTTATGTCAATCTCCAGGAGAAATATTTTGAAAGGCCTTGCATTGGGTCTCCCCGCATTACATTATGGTCCCGGTACGATGGCGTTGAAGGATGTAAGATCCGACAAGCCGCTGTTGGGCGGCATGTTATCCTCTTTCGCGGGCGGCCCGTTCGCGCCGACGAGGGCATCCTTACGGGCTTACAGCGTACCCGACTGGTTCAGGGATGCGAAGTTCGGTATCTGGGCCCACTGGGGTCCGCAGTCGGCTGTCGAATATGGCGACTGGTATGCCCGTAATATGTATATACAGGGGCAGAAACAATATGACTATCATGTAAAGACCTATGGTCACCCTTCTAAATTTGGATTTAAAGACACTATTCCGAACTGGAAGGCGGAGAAGTTCGACCCTGATCATTTGATGGGGTTGTATAAAAAGGCGGGCGCAAAATATTTCATGAGTATGGGAGTGCATCATGACAATTTCGACCTGTGGGATTCCAAGTACAACCGCTGGAACGCCGTGAACATGGGCCCGCGCAAGGACATCGTCGGAATGTGGAAGAAGGCGGCCCAAAAACATGGATTGAAGTTCGGGATCAGCGATCATCTCTGGATTGCTTATAAGTGGTTTTCCACGAGCAAAGGCAGCGATAAAGACGGACCGTTGGCCGGCGTCGCGTATGACGGGGCCGACCCAAAGAATTTTGAATACTACGGAAGATGCGAAGAGGTTTTTCAGAACCTGGAATGGCAGGAGAATTGGATCCCTGAAGTATGGAAGCAGCATTGGTTCGACAGGATCAAAGATCTCGTGGACAAATACGAGCCCGATCTTTTATATTGTGACGGGCATATGCCCTTCGAAGAGCATGGACTGGCAATCCTGGCGCACCTGTATAACAAGAGCGCGGCGAAGAACGGAGGGATAACGCAATCCGTCTATACGAGCAAGCGTGCGGAGGATTCTGCAAAAGGGACGGGGATCTGTGTTTTCGATGTAGAGCGGGGAATAGTGGAGTCCATATGGCCACAGCCATGGCAGACAGATACCTGCATTGGCGACTGGCATTATAACAAGGAGCGCGTGGGGCATTATAAATCCCCCAAGACCGTGGTCGACCTCCTGGTGGACATCGTTAGCCGCAACGGCAACCTGATGTTGAATTTTCCGTTGCCGGCCAGCGGCATGTTGGATAATGATGAACTGACGGTGTTGGACGGCATCACCCGGTGGATGGCCGTCAACAGCGAGGCGATCTATGCGACAAGGCCATGGAAGCTATTTGGTGAAGGGCCTGCAGCGGATGCTGCTTCCGACAAGAATAAGAAAGAAGCGGCATTTAATGAAGGACGGCGAAAGGATATGACATATGAGGATGTTCGGTTTACCACCAAGGGTAAGACATTGTACGCCTTTGCCATGGGATGGCCGGACAAGGGGGGACAGGTGACGATAAAGGCACTGGGTTCGGGAGGTGCCAGCGGCTCAGGGAGCATTGCGGATATCCGGCTGCTGGGGCATGGTAAGGTAGACTTCACAAGAGAAGAGTCTGGATTAAAGATACAATTGCCCGAAGGGAGACCTTGCGAGCATGCCATTGTTTTTAAGATCAGCGGTGAAGGGCTGATGTAGATATGTATATTTGACAGATAATATGCTCCTTTATGAGAAATATTGCATTGCCGGTGATCCTCGCCTCATTTTTCTGCCAGACTGCCGTCAGTCAGGACCTTTCGCTTACAGCACCCGGCGGGCGCATCCGCTTTCACCTGGTCAACGACGGGGGGGGCCTTGTCTACAGCATTAATTATCAGCAAAAAGAGATCGTCTCCCGTGGACGCATGGGGTTTGAGTTCCTGAAAGAGCCGGCTTTGGGAACGGGGCTTTCCATAGTGAAGAAGGAAACTTTTGCCGTGCGGAGCTCCTGGTCTCCGGTGGTCCGTGTCAAAAAAGCACGGGTCGACGACCGCTGCAATGCGCTGCGGCTTTCATTAAAAGAGGACACTGGTCTACGCCGGTCTATGGAGCTGGAGGTACGGGCCTATGATGACGGCATTGCATTCCGATATATGCTGCCTGCCGCCGCCGTCATTGGCGACAGGGTCATTACCCGGGAACTTACAGGCTACCCATTCCCCGGCAATGCAAAGGCCTGGGTGGCTCAATATGGCGGCTACGCCACTTCCCAGGAATCCGAGTTCAGGCCCGTCTGGCTTCGCGATCTCACCCGGCAGACGGTGGCGGGTCTTCCTATGCTCATCCAGGTGGATACGTCCGTTTTTGCAGCCGTCACGGAAGCCGCCATCGATCATTACCCGGGGTCTTACATTGGCAGCGATTCACTACAGGACGGCCGCGTGATGCTCACTACCCGGCTTGCCCCGCTGCCCGGAGAGCCGGTTGACGGTGCAAAGGCCCGCTTCGACGACAGTATGTATACGCCCTGGCGGGTGATCATGCTGGCCGAGACCCCGGGCCAGCTGATAGAATCGGGGCTCATCGAGACCCTGAATCCCCCTTGCGCCATTAAGGACCCGTCATGGATAAAGCCCGGCATCAGCGCCTGGGACCACTGGTGGAGCGGCGAGGTTAAAATGGATATGCCTACTATCAGGCAATATATCGATCTGGCGGCTCTCCAGGGCTGGCCCTATATGCTGGTCGACTGGCAATGGTACGGCCCTTTTAACGATCCTCGCGCTGATATTACCCGCACGGCACCACAGCTGGATATGCCGGCACTGCTGACCTATGCCGCAAGCAAACATGTCAGGTTGTGGCTCTGGCTGTACAGCACGGACGTCAACAGGAATAATAACTACGAAAAAGCATTTGCCCTGTACGAAAAATGGGGTATCGCCGGTGTAAAGATCGATTTTATGGACAGGGATGACCAGCAAATGGTCGATTGGTACCGGAGGATCATCAAGGCTGCCGCTGATCATCATCTGCTCATTGACCTACATGGCGCCTACAAGCCCGATGGCATCAGCCGCACCTATCCGAATTTACTTACCCGTGAAGGCGTGATGGGAGAGGAGTACAGCAAGTTTTCCAACAGGATAACGCCCGAACATAATGTCACGCTGCCCTTTACCCGGATGCTGGCAGGTCCGATGGATTACACACCGGGCGGTTTTATCAATGTCACGCCCGATGCCTTCCACCAGGGCGTGCCTACCGAAGTGAAAAATACCCGGACGGCGGAACTGTCCAAATTCGTTATCTACGAGAGCCCTTTCACAGTCTATTGTGACGCCCCGGAGCACATTACAGGACAGCCCGGCGCCGATTTCCTCCGCCTGGTAAAGACAGTCTGGGATGATACAAAGGTACTGGCAGGCTATCCCGGAAAGTATATCGTCGTTGCCAGACGCAGTGGCAGCAGGTGGTTCATCGGGGCAATGACCAACGAAGAAACACGTGATATCACACTGAACCTTGATTTCCTTCCCAAGGGGGCGTACCAGCTGGTGAGCTGGGAAGACGCAACGGATGCCGACGTCCATCCTCAAAACCTGCTGAAAAAGAAGCGAAAGATCTCCACCGGAGCTTCGCTGCGGTTCACCTTGGCAAAAGGAGGCGGTTTTGTGGGATATCTTGATAAGCAATAGGAATGATTAATACAAAAAGAATATACTCATGAAAGAGATCCTGGCTATTGCTGCAATATTTATTGCGCTGAACACATCAGCCCAGGAATATCGGGCATACCCGATGTGGAACGCTAAACTTTCGATCGAACAAAGAGTGAACGATGTGGTAAGTCGTTTGACCCTGGAAGAAAAAGTTAAGCAAATGCTGAATGCAGCGCCGGCGGTGCCACGACTGGGTATTCCTGCCTACGACTGGTGGAATGAGACACTTCATGGCGTAGCGCGAACTCCGTTCAACGTAACATCCTATCCGCAGGCAATTGGCATGGCGGCAACATGGGACACCAATTCATTATATCGAATGGCCGATTATTCGGCATTGGAAGGCCGTGCTATTCACAACAAGGCAATTGAGCTCGGAAGGACAAATGAAAGGTACGTCGGCCTGACATATTGGACGCCTAACATCAATATTTTTCGTGACCCCCGCTGGGGCCGCGGTCAGGAGACGTATGGCGAAGACCCTTTTCTGACCGCCATGCTTGCCCGTTCATTTGTTCACGGTTTACAGGGCGACGATCCGAAGTATTTGAAGGCAGCGGCATGTGCCAAACATTTCGCCGTCCACAGCGGTCCGGAGCCATCGCGCCACGTTGATAATTTCAACCCTTCGGTGTATGATCTGTGGGATACTTATTTGCCTGCTTTCAGGGAGCTGGCAACAAAGGCGAATGTTGCCGGTGTAATGTGTGCATACAATGCAGTGAATTCGCAGCCTTGCTGTGCAAACGATCTTTTGATGAACGACATTCTACGCAAGCAATGGAAATTTGCCGGTTATGTGACCAGCGATTGCTGGGCTATCGACGATTTCTTTAAATATCATAAGACGCACAAAGAGCCTGTGGCAGCTGCCGTTGATGGTGTAATGCATGGTACTGACATCGAATGCGGCACTTCGGTTTACTATACATTATTGGATGCAGTGAAAAGCGGTTTGATAAAAGAGGCGCAGCTCGATGTTTCATTACGCCGGTTGTTCACCATTCGTTATCGTTTGGGTATGTTCGACCCGGTGGAAATGGTGAAATTTGCGCAAACACCTGTTTCTGCTTTGGAGGCGCCTGAACACGGCGCTCATGCGTTGAAGATGGCAAGGCAGAGTATTGTACTGTTAAAAAATGAGAACAGCACCTTGCCTTTGAAGAAGACAATTAGAAAGATAGCAATACTTGGTCCTAATGCCGATAACAGGATCGCTGTCCTGGGAAATTATAATGGCAACCCATCAAGAGTTGTTTCATTATTGGATGGAATAAGAGAAAAGCTCCGTGAGAATGTCGAGATCATCTATGAGCCGGCAATTGATTTTACCAATGATACGATGATGGTGTACGTGGATGTAACGGGTCAATACAGCTGGGAGGGTAACAAAGGATTTAAAGCAGAATATTTTGACAACCGCGAATTGAAGGGAACGCCGGCTGCTGTAAGAAATGAAAGCAAGATCGATAACTTCTGGCAGGAGGGCCAGCTTGTGATGGAAGGGATCAAAGCAACTAATTTCTCTGTCCGCTATACTTCAAACTACGTTGCGACAAAAGATGGTTCCTTCACATTTGAAGTTGCAGCAGATGACGGGTATCGCTTGTTCATCAATGACAGCCTGGTAATTGATGCATGGCAACGCAATCGGTGGGGCGCCAGGACGTATAAGCTGGAAACCAGGAAAGATGCTGTCTACAAGATTGTATTGGAATATTGGCAGGGGGAAGGGAAAGCCAATGTTTCTTTACGAGCAGGGGAATTTAAAAAGACGAATCTTTTTGCTGTTGCAAACAAAGTAAAAGATGCGGATGCGATAATTTTTGCCGGGGGAATATCACCGCAGCTGGAAGGTGAAGAGATGCCTGTGAATGCTCCGGGCTTTAATGGCGGTGACCGGACATCCATTTCATTGCCTGCGGTGCAAACAGAATTGATGAAAGCATTACGAGCCACCGGAAAACCTGTCGTGTTTGTGATGATGACCGGGAGCGCTATTGCTATTCCGTGGGAGGATGAAAATATACCAGCCATCATTAATGCCTGGTATGGCGGACAGAGTGCAGGCACCGCTATTGCCGACGTGCTGTTCGGCGACTATAATCCTGCGGGGCGGCTGCCCGTAACGTTTTACAAAAGTGATACGGATATTCCTCCTTTCACGAGCTATGATATGACCGGGAGAACTTATCGTTATTTTAAAGGAGAGGCGCTATACCCCTTTGGTTACGGGTTAAGCTACTCCAGGTTTGCATACAGCGGATTAAAAACGCCATCCGGAACTTCAAGAAATAAGCGCCTGACAGTAACAGCAATGGTTCGTAATACAGGTGCAATGGATGGCGAGGAGGTGGTGGAATTGTATATTTCCTACCCGGATGTTAAAGGAAAGGCCCCGACCAGGTCTTTAAAAGGTTTCAGGCGAATATTTCTAAAGGCAGGCAGCGGGCAATTGGTAACTTTTACCCTGTCTCCGGAACAATTATCATTGACCAATGAAAAGACCGGCGGGTTATATCAACCCCGGGGCAAGATGGTGCTTAGTATTGGTGGTGGGCAGCCAGGAATAAAGAACCAAACAACATCCAATGTTATATCCAAAGATATCTTTATTCAATAACAAGTATTTGTGACGGACGCATTCGATTAACTTAGATATATGAAAAGAAGAGACCTGATCAAAGGATTGACCGCAACACTGCCAGCCTGGTACCTTACGAAAGCTTTCGCCGGCATTTTGCCGGCTCCCTACGCGCCTTTTCGCCCGGACTGGAATTCGCTGGCCAATTACAAAACACCCGACTGGTACAGGGACGCCAAGTTCGGCCTGTGGGCCCATTGGGGGCCGCAATGCCAGCCGGAGCACGGAGACTGGTATGGCCGGGGCCTGTATGAAGAGGGGAGCGATAACTATAAATACCATGTAGAGAAATATGGTCATCCGTCAAAGTTCGGTTTCAAGGATGTGATCAATGAGTGGCGGGCGGAGAACTGGAACCCCGATAAACTGGTGGAACTATACAAAAATGCCGGCGCCAAATACTTCGTGGCGTTGGCCAACCATCACGATAATTTCGACCTTTACGACAGCAAATATCAATCCTGGAACTCGGTGAAGATGGGGCCTAAGAAAGACCTCATTGGGGGATGGGCCCGGGCCGCGAAAACGCAAGGTCTTCACTTCGGCGTAAGCGTACATGCCTCGCACGCCTGGCGATGGTATGAGACGGCACAGCGCAGCGATAAGAATGGACCGCTGGCCGGCGTGCCTTATGACGGCAACATGACAAAGGCTGACGGCAAGGGGAAATGGTGGGAAGGTTATGATCCGCAGGAGTTGTATGCCCAGGGCCATGCCCTCAGCAAGGATAGTTTGAACAATGGCAGTATACATAGACAATGGGGGTGGGACAATGGCATCGTCCCCCCTTCCAAAGCATATTGTGAAAAATTCTACCGGCGGACCATCGAGCTCATTGACAAATACCAGCCAGATCTGGTGTATTTCGATGACACGGCCCTTCCGCTGTGGCCTGTCAACGATGCGGGCCTCCGCATTGCGGCCCATATGTACAACGACAGCATTGCCCGGCATGGCAAGCTCCAGGCTGTCATCAATGGGAAGATCCTGGAGGATCAGCAACAGAAATGCATGGTGTGGGACATCGAGCGGGGCGCCAGCAACAAGATCGAGCCCTTTGTCTGGCAGACATGCACCTGCATCGGCGAATGGCATTATGACCGGCGGATCTACGACCGAAAAGGATACAAGACGGCTGCCGCTGTCATTCGCATCCTGGCGGATGTGGTAAGCAAGAACGGCAACCTGCTCCTGAACATCCCTGTCCGCGGTGACGGGACCATCGACGACCTCGAGCTGGCCGTGGTGCAGGACATAGGGAAATGGATGAAGGTCAACAGCGAGGCGATCTATGCCACACGGCCCTGGAAGACATTTGGGGAAGGACCTGCCATTGCCACATCGGCGCCTTTACATGGGCAGGGTTTCAACGAAGGGCAAGGTAAGCCCCTGGGTGCAGAAGACTTCCGATTTACCACCAGGGGCAATACGCTTTACGCCATCTTTTTCGGCTGGCCGGAGAATGGACACGTAATGATCAAATCCCTTGCCGGCAGCGGGAAAGCCGCCAACGTGACGATGCTGGGACACGGCGGTGACCTGGAGTGGAAGCAGGACGCGGAAGGGTTATCTGTCAGGCTGCCGGACCAACGCCCCTGTGAAAATGCCTATACTTTAAAAATAGATGGGCCTGTCTTCTCTCGTTAGACCGACCACTTGTCGATGAATTGTTTGAGACCGTCCCGGTACTGGTTCCCGATCGTGATGACTACATTGCCGATGTGAACGGAGGATTTGGTGATTGAATCGATCTTTGCCAGGGATACAATGAAAGATTTATGCACTCTCAAAAACTGACCGGCAGGCAGCTTTTCTTCCACACTTTTCAGTGTGGTGAGTGACATCACCGGCTTGTCGTTCCCCGTGGTAAACACTTTGATATAGTCCCTGAATGCCTCCACATACCTGACGTCCCCGAAAGCAACCTTCACTAGCATTCAGGCAGCTTATAAATCATACTTCTACAATCTACCCTCCTTCTTCTCATATTTTTTGACGGGAAAGAAACATACCTTTGTTTCGGGTATTATTGCTAAGTAGTTATGAAAATTAGTCGTTTCACTATTGCCACACATACTTTAGTCTGGATACTGTTGCTGGTAATTCCTTACGTTTCCACCGACCAGGTGTTCAATGCATTAGACCCTTCGTCCGACAAAAAGTATCTTTTGCTCTGCCTTGCTTTAAGTGCCGTACTGATCGTAATTTTTTACTTTAATTACTTTTTTCTCATTCCCAGGTACCTGCTTGTGAAGAAATACTGGGTCTATTTTTCATTTTTGGTGCTGGCTATAGTGACAGTATTTCTTCTTTCCGGCATGATGTTCTTCTTTTCCGGGTTTAATCCTGAGATATTACCCAAAACAAAACCGGCTATTGAGAGGATCTTCCCCGTGATAATAGTGAATGCCCTCTTATTGTGGCTCTTATCCATTGTTTCTTCCATTTTATGGACAGTTTACAACAGGCTGAAGCAAACCGAGAGTGAAAAGATGTCGGCACAGATTGCTTCTCTCAAATCACAGATCAATCCTCACTTTCTGTTTAATACTTTGAACAATATTTACGCTACGGCCATTGATGCCTCGCCAAGAACGGCAGACATGGTTGACAAACTCTCCGAGATGATGCGTTACACTATGAAAGATATACAACAGGATCTTGTTCTGCTGGAAGATGAGATAAATTATATCACCAATTTTATTGAATTGCAAAAATTGCGACTGGACAGGAGCGTGAAGCTGGAATATTATGCTTTAGAAGATATACCGGATTTACGAATTGCTCCTATGATACTCATCCCCTTTATAGAAAATGCATTTAAGCATGGAGTCAACTCGGAGCAGAAAAGCCGAATAAAGATTGAAATAGCAATGAATAAAACGGAATTTCAGTTAAGTGTTGTAAATAACAAAGTGAATGTTCAACGGGATATTGCTGAAAGGAGCGGATTGGGAATTGAGAACACGAAACATCGCCTGAATTTAATTTATCCTTCCAAACATTTATTGGTGATCAGCGATGACGATAAGGAATTTTTTGTTTCTTTGTACATCAACCTGCAATGATAAATGCCATCGCTATAGATGATGAGCCGTTAGCGCTTACAGTGATCAGATCACTATGCGAAAGGTGTGAACATGTCAATCTTAAAAAGACTTTTACGCAACCCAACGAAGCGCTGAAGTATTTGCGGAAATTCCCTGCCGACTTGATCTTTTGCGACATACAAATGCCTGCCATGACCGGGATCAATCTGGTTAAGGCATTGCAGCAAAATACAATGGTGATCTTTACCACCGCTTTCAGCGAATACGCTGCTGTTAGTTACGAGTTGAACGCCATTGAATATCTGCTCAAGCCCATCAATCAGAAGCGCTTCAGGCAGGCTATTGCGAAAGCGCAGGAATACTATGAATATATCAATAGAAATGAACCAAGAGCAGATAAATATATCTTTGTTCGTGCTGATTTCAGTCTGGTGAAGATCCCTCTGGCTGACATCCTGTATATCGAAGGATTAGCCGATTATCTGAAAATCCATTCTAAAGACCGAAAAGCCATTGTGGCACGGATGCCAATGAAAGACATGATGGAAAAGCTGAATGCTGCCGACTTCATCCGTGTGCATCGCAGTTTCATATTGCCATTCAGTAAAATAGAGGCTGTGAGAGGAACAACTGTTTTTATTGGGGATAAAGAGTTTCCTATCGGAAGAACTTATGCTGACGAGTTTTTCCGCCGCTATTCTTCTTAAAAGGAATTTACATTCTTCGCTTAATTATTCCCCTTCATCTCAAAAGTTTTTCAGAATTTATTTTTGCCGCCACATTTGTGTCTTGATCATAAGAATGATTAATTCACTGTTATGTATAAGATAATAATAAGCCTCTTTGTTTTATTCGGCACAACGCAGTTGTCTGCGCAATCAAAATATACGGTGAGCGGAACCGTTAAGCAAAGATCTTCTGGTGAAACACTCACAGGGGTAAGTGTGGTGGTAGTGGAAAAGTCAGGTGTGGGTGTACTTACCAATGAGTATGGATTTTATTCTCTTTCGCTTCCCCAGGGTGATTATACATTGCGTTTCTCTTACGTTGGATATAAGCAGGAATTGATTCCTGTCAAGTTGAGTTCAAATGTTACGGTAAGCATCAGTGTTCAGGATGAAAGCAGTTTGCAGGAGGTAGTAGTAAGCTCTAAGAGATATAACGATAATCTTACTAAGGCATCGATGGGTACCGAAGTGCTGAATATGCGGACGGCTGCAAAGATCCCGGTAGTATTTGGTGAAAAGGACCTGGTAAAGACCATTCAATTGATGCCAGGCGTAAAATCCAACGGTGAAGGAAGCAATGGATTTTCTGTAAGAGGCGGCGCCACCGATCAGAACCTGATATTGCTGGATGAAGCGCCCGTGTATAATGCATCGCACCTGCTGGGTGTTTTCAGTACTTTCAACAGCGATGCCATCAAAGATGCCACTATTATCAAGGGAAACAGCCCGGCGCAATTCGGTGGCCGCCTGTCGTCGGTACTGGATGTGAAAATGAAAGAAGGGAATAATAGGGAGTACCAGGCAAGTGGAGGAATAGGATTGATCAGCAGCAGATTGACGGTCGAGGGCCCCATTCAAAAAGAAAGATCATCTTTTATTATCTCGGGAAGACGGACCTATGCGGACCTTTTTGCGCGACTTTCATCGGACTTAAAAGACGTCAAATTGTATTTCTACGACCTGAATGTAAAAGCGAATCTGGCAGTCAACGAGAAGAATAAGATATTCTTCTCCGGCTATTTTGGCAAAGATGTACTCGGCGTGTCTAACATGTTCGGAAGTAAATGGGGCAATTCCACCGGCACATTGAGATGGAATAGTTTATTGAGCAGCAAATTGTTTTCAAATACTTCGCTCATCTACAGCAATTATGATTTCAATGTAGGGTTCAAAAGCGATGGCAGGGAAGTGAATTTCAACTCCCATATAAAGGATCTTAATCTGAAGCAGGATCTTTCTTTTTATGCAAATTCAAAAAATACCATCCGCTTTGGAATCAATGTGATATATCATACTATTACCCCTACAAAGGCGGGTGGGGCGGATATTGTAAATGTAAAAAAGAGCCGCAAAGGACTGGAAAATGCGCTGTATATGAGCAATTCTTTCAAGGCATCGGACAAACTATATCTTGACTACGGACTGAGGTTTTCATTTTACAACGTTTTGGGTGGAGATACTTACAATATTTACCAAAAGGGCCAGTTTGTCCGGTCTGTAAATTTAGCGGAGGGGAAGATTGGTAAAACCTATTACAATCTGGAGCCCAGGTTATCTGTGCATTACAAAGTAACCAATACAACAAGTTTGAAGTTTGGTTATGCCCGGAATACTCAAAATTTGCACCTGATGAGCAATTCCACCGGCGGCAGCCCCACGGACCAGTGGATCGGGAACAGTTACAATATAAGGCCGGAAATAGCGGACCTGGTAAGCGTAGGGTTTAGCAGGAATTTTAAAGAGAATGCATTCGAGCTTAATGCAGAGGCCTATTATAAGTCGATGCAGCACCAGATAGACTACAGAGATGGCGCAGACATAAACACCGTTCCTGATATAGAGAGCGAACTACTCTTTGGCAAGGGCAGGGCCTACGGTGTGGAAATTCTTTTGAAAAAGAAAAAAGGAAAACTTACAGGATGGGTAGGTTACACGCTCTCCAAAACCGAAAGAAGATTGGATGGCATAAATAATGGCCGGTGGTATAATGCAAAGCAGGACCGTACCCATGATTTGTCGATAGTTGGTATTTATACTCTTTCGTCACGATGGACGCTCTCGGGTGCATTTATATACACCACCGGAAATGCAGTTACATTTCCTACGGGAAAATACGTCGTGAACGGTATGACGATCTATCAATATAGCAGCCGGAATGCGGACAGAATGCCGGCTACACATAGACTGGATCTTAGTGTTACCTACGAGAAACCTTCGAAACGAAGGTATTATAGCTCCTGGAGCTTCGGGTTGTACAACGTTTATGGCCGCCAAAATCCATACAGCATGAGTTTTAAAGAGAACAAGAGTGATCCGAGGAAGATAGATGCCGTGCAAACATCACTCTTCCGGTGGGTGCCCGGAGTGACCTATAACTTCAAATTTTAAAAAACTAAGAATGAAGAATATTATCGGCATATTATTCAGCGCCTTGCTGCTTACGGGTTGCGAGAAAAAAGTAAATTTACATTACAAAGCCAATCAATCCGGGATTGTCATAGAAGGCAATATCACTAATGGCGCCGGCCCGTATGTGGTAAGGATTTCGAGATCCATCAGCCTGCCGGATACCGGCAGATATCCTGCTGTTGATGATGCCACAGTCGTCATCAGCGATAATGCGGGAAACAGCGAAACGCTTATTCCGCAAGGAGGGGGGACCTATCACACCACTACGTTAAATGGGGTAGAGGGTAGAACATATACATTGAGTGTGCAGGCGGAGAATCAGACATATACCGCACAAAGCACCATGCCGCAGCGAGTGCCGTTTGATTCTATTAAAGTGGAAGAGGTTATTTTCGCGGGCGAAAAAGAATACAATTTAATACCTGTGTACAAAGACCCGATTGGAAAAGGGAACAAATACCGTTTCATGCTATCGGTCAACAACAAGCTCATCAACCAGCATTTCATCCAAAATGATGAAGTAAAGAATGGCGTTGTAAATACCCTTCGGCTTGAAATAAATGATGACGACCTGAAGCTGAAAAAGGGCGATCTGGTCACCATAAATATGCAATGCATAGATGAAGAGGTGGCCTTGTATTACAGCGCACTGGCCCTGATGGCTGACAGTGGTCCCGGCGGAGGCACTACACCGAATAATCCACCGGGTAACTTTTCTAATGGGGGATTGGGGGTATTTTCAGCTCATACCGAGGAGCGTAAGCGTGTCACGATACCATAGATAGTATCATTCAGCATTCACCTGGGCGAACAGCTTATCAGCCCCCTGACGCCGGACTGCAAATTACAACTGGAAAGCCGGTAAGTGCTGAATACACTGTCCCCCTCGATGAGCTTAACGTTAGCATCGATGGGCAGGTGCCGGAAGACCTGCGTTTTGCCGGTGACGGGCCAACTGATGGCTACCTCCTCGATCCCTGTAGCTTCGCCGATGCCGATATGCTGGCGCAAAGGGTTGGAGCCGAAGCTGCCGCCGGAGTTGAGGTCTCTGTAAACCGACCGTTCCTTGTTATGCTCCCTGAATGTCAATTTTATTTTGGCCCCGATGGCAGCCCTGTTCGATACGGCGCCCTGGAGCGAAATATTTATCCAATGATTTTTGTTCAGGCCCGGATTCAGATACAGGGAATTCTCAAACGCGTCGCCCGTATAGGCGCCACCCATTTTGATATAGATATCTTCATTGCCGTCATTGTCGAGATCGGCAAAGGATACGCCATGGCCTTTCTGTATATTACCCACCCTTGCGGAGGTTGTGACATCGAGAAAGTGGCCCCCGCCCATATTTTTGAATAGCTTGTTGGGCACGGCCGACTTGAGCTGTGGGTTCCCGGTGCCCAGGTAAAAATCCAGGTACCCGTCATTGTCGATATCCCCGAAATTGGCCCCCATTGCAAAGGCGGTGCTGTTCAGCCCTGCCTTTGCGGACACCTCTTCGAAGGTCCCGTCATGTTTGTTCCTGAATAAAAAGACCTTTCCCGCATTACCTATCGGCGACTGTATGGCCTCAGCTGCTGCATAATAAGAAAGGGACTGCGTAAACTCATACCCGCATACAAGGATATCCAGCCAGCCATCGTTGTCATAATCCCAGAACCAGGTAGGGAAGGTACGGGTCAGGTTATGGGTCAGGCCGGCCTGTTCGCTGACGTCCCTGAATTGAATGTCTCCGTTCTTACCCGATTCGTTCCTTAACAGGATCTTATTTCCATTCAAAGTGGAGAGAAAAATATCCGGTAGTCCGTCATTGTCATAGTCGCCGGAAGTGACTCCCTTGACGAATTTCACAACGGCACAGCCCGCTTTTGCCGCTGTCTCCGTAAAGGTCCCGTTCTTATTATTCACGAATAATTGACAGGGATGCTCCTCTTCGCCGGGCGTTGTCTCATTGCCTATAAAGACATCCAGCCATCCGTCGTTGTTGAAATCCGCCCAGGTGGCCGTCTGGGAAGGGTGCAAGGACAGCAATCCGCTGGCTTTCGTCACGTCGGTGAACGTACCGTTGCCGTTGTTCCGTAATAAAGAGTTGGGATCCTTACCAAACCTTCCTTTCCATCCCCCTCTTAGTACGAAGATATCCTTGTACCCGTCATTATTATAGTCCATCTGTTCGATGTTCAGCCCTCCGGTGAGAAAGCCCAGGCCGGAGGAGTCCGACACATCCGTGAATGTTCCGTCGGTATTGTTCCGGTAGTAACGCATCGACTCATTCAACGACCAGCTGCTGAGTACAATATCAAGGTATCCGTCATTGTTGAAGTCGTCCACGATGCTGCCGCCGGCAATGCATTTATAGTTCACCCCAATATTCATCGCGACATTTCTGAAAGGCTTTACCAGGTGTGTGCTGTCATCATTCCTTACCTTCAAGAGAAACTGAGGGGGTACTTCCGACGGGTAGCCGCCGGTGGTCATATAGGCAATGTTCAGCAGCCATCTCGATTCCAGGTCACCGGGATTGTCCGCCAGTATTGTTTTGTATAGTTCGATGGCTTTTTCAGCGCCTGTCTTATCGCGGTGAACACCGGCTCCCGCGATGGGGAAAATACATGATTCCGCCGTATGGTTGTTGATGCAGTTGGTCCTGTCTCCCATTCGTAAATAAGCCAGGGCCAGATCTTTTACGATCGCTTGTCTTTGTTCGATATTTCCAAGGGATAGCTTGTTCAGCAGCTCCTGGAAGATATCTATCGCTTTCCGCTCTTCCCCTAACTGCATTAACGAGTTGGCTTTCTTGCTCAGCGCTTTTGTCCGTGCATCCTCATCCGAAGTATTGCTTACAATGGAGTCGCAGTATTCTATCATGGCTTCGGGCGAAAAGACATTCTCGTGGTTGTGATCGAATCTGGCCGAAACCTTTAAAAGGTCGATCATCTCCTGGTTGGGATGCTGTTTTTCCCTGCAGGATGCCAGGCCGATAAACACTATAAATAACAGCACACGGTGGAACATACCCTTATTTTTTTATTTTTGGATCATTGATCCTGAATGTCCGCAGACTGTCGTCATTGACTGCGGCAAGAATGATTCTTTCTCCATTTATCAGCCGGATCAGCGCCAGATCTTTTACATCGCCTTTCAAAATGAACCCGCTCCTGGCCGGCGGCATGGAGGTGAATTCCTTTTTAAGGCTTCCGCGGAGAAAGCAGCCATAGGAGGCATCGTATCTTCCGGTGATGACATCTGTTTGGTAATCATTGCCTGCCAGCAGCAGATCCTTGTAGCCGTCATGATCGATGTCCTCGCAAATGATGGCATTGACGGGCGCGAATTGCGCTTCTGCGGGCAGGACATGTTTAATGAATTTGCCGTTGCCTGTATTTTCCAGCCAGCAGCTCCTGGTCTCATCACAATAGAAGCTTAGTACATCGGCTTTTGACTTTCCCGTGAAGATATCCTGAAAACCGGCTTTGGCATAATCTTCGTAGAGGAGGAATTTCTTTTTTATGGAAGGAACCTGCATGGCCAGCTGACCTCTGCTATAGGCAGGGTAGGAGTGTCTTACGCCATCTGCACCCTTTATATAATAGAACATAACGGGATCGACCCTGCCATTGCCATCGATATCTGCCGCATACAGCTCCATCGGTGTGGCCGCCCCAATCTGGTAGTCGCAGTTCTGACCGAGATTACCTGCGACAAGGTCCAGGTCGCCGTCGCCATCGACGTCTGCCGCAATAAGGCTTCTCCACATGCCATGCATATTGGCCACGCCCATGGAGTCCGTTACCTCCTGCAGGATCCCGTGCCTGTTCATAAAAAACCGCACCGGCATCCATTCGCCGGCAACCACCAGGTCCGGCTGTTTGTCATTGTTCAGGTCCATCCAGACTGCGGCAGTCGTCATACCGCCTTTTTCCAGGGCGGGGCAAACCTGCGCCGTGACATCGGTGAATGTCCCGTTATCGTTCCTCAGTATAAAGCTGCGGGGAGACAAGGGATATTCCTTAGCGACGCGGCCCCCTATGAACAGGTCCAGATCGCCGTCACCGTCGATATCCCCGGCGGTAACGCAGCCGGCGATGGTCCTGACGGCATCCGGTATGGCATTTTTGCTCAGGCTGAAATTGCCTTTACTGTCATTGATGTACAACCGGGGTTTATAATATACAGCGTTTCCTTCATATTGAATGTCGCCGCCCGTGACCAGCAGGTCCGGGTCGCCGTCACCATCGGCATCGAATAAGGTACAGCCCATGTCCTCTTCCATCTTGATGCTGTCGACAAGGTTCTTTGACATAAAGGACTGGCCTTTCCGCTGCATGAACAGTTTACCTGAGAAATTGAAAGCGCCCCCGATAAAGAAGTCGGTGGCGCCGTCTTTGTCGATATCGCCTGTGGTAATGAAGGGGCCCAACTGGGAGTATTTATGAGGCAGCAGCCGCTGAAGAGCAAAATCATTGAAGGAGTTCTCATGGTGCCTGTAAACGATACCGGAAGAGGAGGTGATGTCGGAAAAAAGGCGCATTGTATCAGCATGCTGCATGTAGCGTACTTTAACAGCATTCCGCCACGACAAGACCATAAAGGTGTCCGCAGAGACGTTCTTTATCCGCTGAATGCTGCTGTCGGGCCAGATCACCGTGATGGAGTCGATCTGGTGGCTTTTGCCCAGGCCAAAAAGCAATTGCTGATCTACGGAAGAAAAATAGCCGCGAACGGGGTTTTCTTCCTGCATCTGCATACGGCCGTCGCTGTATACGCAGACCTTCGCGCCAAAACCGCGCCTGTTCAGGGAGTCGCCAGTCAGACGCAGGCTTACAAAATGTGCTTCCGGTATTTTCCCTTTTTGCACCGTATTATTAATAAATACAAAAGCTTCTTTATTGATGTTGTTCACGACGAGGTCAAGATCCCCGTCATTGTCCAGGTCCGCATAGACGGCGCCATTGGACATGGAAGGCTCGGCAATGCCAGCCTCGGCGGAGACATCCGCAAAAGTATAGTTACCCTGGTTGAGGAACAGGTAATTGGGGAGATTGACATGATCCAACTCTGCCAGCCGCCTTCGGATCAGCGCCTCCTGCTCGGCACGGGTCTTGTTGCTCCCGAATATTTTACTGCTGAACTCCAGGAAGTCGGCATTGATAAAATCCCTGCCGATGCCATTGGTGACGTGGATGTCTTTCCATCCATCGTTGTTAAGATCCGCCATCAGGACGCTCCAGCTCCAGTCCGTCGCCTGGATGCCCGCCAGCTGTCCTATTTCACTAAAGTAGGGAATGCTCGTATCGCCCGCATGTACGCAGCCATTGTTCAGCTGCAGCATATTGCGCATGAACTCCGGCTCATATCCCATGTCCCGTTCCGCCTGGTACCTGTCGTAGTTCATGAAGGAAAAAGACTCTTTCTTTCGCCGGTTGAATTCAGGCAGCATGTCCAACGTGATGATATCCGGCAGTCCGTCGTTATTGATATCAGCCGCGTCTGCGCCCATGCTGGAATAGGATTGGTGCTGCAGTGCTCTGCTGATGACGTTGGTAAAAGTGCCGTTGCGGCAGTTGATCCACAGGTCGTCATTGGACAGGAAATCATTGGCCACATAAATATCGGGCCAGCCATCGTTGTTGAAGTCGCTCACTGTAACGCCTAATCCGTAACCGTCTTCTTTGATGCCCGCCTGTATGGTAACATCCGTGAATACAGGATGGCCTTTTGTTGAGGAACCTTCATTCCTGTAAAGCCTGTCATTGGCGGCCGAGCTGCCGCTCCGGTTGCGGGGCGAAATAGCATTGGTATAGCTCCCCAATAAATAATTGACGAGGTACATGTCGAGATCGCCATCCCTGTCATAGTCAAGGAAGACGGCCTGGGTGGAATAACCTGAAAAGGCCAGTCCATATTCCTCCGCCTCTTCTTTGAAGGTGAGGTCGTGCTGGTTGATGAACAGGAGGTTTTTGGCGGGGTGGGCCAGGTCTTTTCCCAATAAACAGACATAGATGTCGTCATAACCGTCGTTATTAATGTCGGCAATACTGACGCCTGTCGCCCACACATGGGTCGATACGCCTGCTTTTTCAGTGATATCCTCAAATTTGTTGCTGCCTTTGTTGATGTACAGGCGGCAGCTGCCCTGGTTGGCGGTGAAGAAGATATCCTTTAGCCCGTCGTTATTGAAGTCGCCGATGCCGACACCTCCACCCATGTATCCGAATTCATTGATGAACGAGACGGAGGAATCATCATCATTCAGGTTGTTGCGGAAATGAATACCGGATCCATCCGGCTGCAGCTGGGTGAACAGGCTGTTCTTCGGGTGCTGGCGGCACGCAGAGAAAAAAGTAATAGTGGCGAAAAGCAGCCACAGGCGTACATATGGCATAGGAACAAGATACTAAAAAAAGCGGCCACCTGGTGGCCGCCCTTTTTTACAATGTTGATAAAATATTATTTGACCAGTGGGTTAGCCGATGTTTCACTGGCAGGAATGGGGAACAGGGCCACCTGCCCGGGTTTCGGGTCAGCACGCATAGAGGGGTAATACCCTTTCCCTCTCCATCTGAGAATATCGATGTTATTCACCTCTTCGCCGGCCATCTCCACAGCCTTTTCGTGCATGACGGCTTTGATGGCCTCGTCGTGGTTGGCTGGTGCCACGGGCGTCATGTGCACGCTTGCGCGGCCACGCACTTCATTGATATAGCTGGCTGCCTGGGCGGGCGTTCCCACTTCGGCCTCGCATTCCGCCAGCATAAGCAGCACTTCGGCGTAGCGCATAATGCGCTGGTTGATGCCGTCGGGGTGAAAACCATCGTCTGTCCAGTCCAGTATGGAGTATTTGCGATAGACTCTTTTCAGGACCACACCGTTATGGTTGCTGGTGGCGACGTTCATCCCGTCTACCGTTAATGCCTTGCCTGTCTGCGTACCGCCGAAGGTCATAATGTTATCTCCGGACTCGTAAAAGGTAAATTTGTACCTGGGATCGCCCACCTCGAATTCGTTGAGGATCGCATCGGAGGGGACCACGTTACCCCATACGATGCCGTACTCCTGGCTCCGCATGATGCTTCCGTCGGCTGTGGCGCCTTCGCCCGTGTAACCCCAGTTGAAATTGTTGTCGCCCTTGTCGACGAATACTACCTCGAAGATGGATTCGGAATTGAACTCATGACCGGAGGTGAATACTTTATCCGCCAGCTTGACATCGCCGTCGAAATTATCCAGGTAATTGTCCGTAAGGGCGTATTTACCATATACTTTCAGCAGCGCGGCTTTTGCGGATGCATAATCGCCTTTCTGCATTTGTACCTTGCCCAGGAGCGCATTGGCGGCGTCCCTGGTGGCACGGCCATCCGTGGAGTGGGCGTCAGGGAGCTTGGTGGCGGCATCGGTCAGATCACTGATGATCAAAGTGTACACATCGGCAGCCGGTGATTTGGCCTTATAGCCGGTGATGTTGGTCACAGGCTCCGTGTACAGCGGGACATCTCCCCACATGGTCACCAGCTCGAAATAGGCCCATGCCCGCAGGAACTTGGCTTCACCGATGACGACATCCCTTGCCGCTGGGTCATCCTTTACGTCAGGGCCTTTGGTAATGACCACGTTGGTTCGGTTGATGATCTGGTAGGAGCCTGTCCAGATGCTGGTCATGACGGAATTGGAAGGTGAAGGGGATGCCTGCTTCAGCAGCTCGGCCCTGGGCGCTTCCAGTTGGGATCCACCTGGGGCAGTTTCGCTGCCCCGCATATCATGGGTAAAGAACCATTCACGTCCGACCAGGTTCGCACTGCGCAGGGTGGAATAGGCTGCATTCACGCCGTTGCGCAGCTCTGCGGCCGTCTTGAAATAGCTGTCGATGGTGGGATTATTCTGATCGAAGACATTCAATCGCTTGTTACACGCAACTACAGCGGCTGCGCCGATGATAATTGCTGCTATTAGTATTTTGATATTTCGCCTCATAATATTTTGCTTTACAAGATTTGCTAGGATTTTTTAAAAATTTGCCTGGATGCCTACCTGGTAAGCCTTTGGCTGCGGATATACGGCGGCATCGATGCCATTGGTCAGCGCGGATGTATTCACCGTCCTGTTGCCCACTTCAGGGTCGTAGCCTTTATACTTGGTCACTGTAAATACATTTTGTGCCGAGACATAGATCCTGAATCCTCTTACAACACCTTTTGTCATGTTCTGCAAGGCCTTTTCGGGGACGTTAAAGCCCAGCATCACATTTTTAAGGCGGAGATACGAGCCATCTTCCAGGAACCTTGTGGAGGGTCTTGCATTTTGGTTGGGGTCGGCGGATACGGCCCGGGGGACATCGGTGTTGGTATGATCCGGCCGCCAGGCATCCAGCACCTTTGTGCTGGAATTGAAAAAGCGGACCATGCCTTCCGAGATCGTACGGGTGGCATTGTAGATCTTGTTGCCCTGTACGCCCTGGAAGAATACGGACGCATCGAAATTATGATAGTTCGCGCCCAGGTTGAACGAATAGGTAAAATTGGGAATGAAGCTGCCCAGGAATACGCGGTCATCGTTGTTGATGACGCCATCGGCTTTCACGTCCTTGAATTTAAGATCGCCGGGGCTGGTGCCGACGCCGTTGACGAGGGCGACCTGCTTCGCATGCTTGCTTACTTCTGTCGCGTCCTGGAAGATCCCTTCCACTTGCCAGCCATAGAACGACTGAATGGGATGGCCCACTGCCGAATTGGTGACATTATAGCCTTCGCTAAGGTCCGCATCGGAGCCCGCTTCGATATTGGTAACCCCCGGCGCAAGTGCGGTCACGTTATTCTTGATAACGGTGATGTTGCCGCTGGCATTCCATTTGAAATCACCGGTTCTCTTATTGTAGCCTACCTGCAGCTCGAAACCATTATTGGTCATTCCTGCCACGTTGACGGGTACTGTATTTGTCACATAGCCCATCGAGGGGGCGAGGGGAACTGCCAGGATGAGGTTGTCCGTTTTACGACGGAAATATTCCGCAGTCACCGTAATCGCATTGTTCAGTAAACCCAGGTCCAGGCCGAAGTTCAGCTGCTTAGTGGTCTCCCATTCCAGGTCCGGGTTAGCCAGCGCCGGTATCGAGGACGAGGGACCATTGTTGAATACATTTCCAAATGGATAGTAAGCGCTGTTGGAGCTGACCGTGGCCTGCCAGGGTGTCCATCCCAGGACAAACCCATTCAGGCCGGTGATGCCGTAGCCGCCTCTCACCTTCAGCTCGGAGATCTTCGACTGGGACTGCATGAACTGTTCCTGGTCGATACGCCAGCCTGCGCTGAAAGAGGGGAATGTCCCCCATTTCTTTCCGGGCGCCCAGACAGAAAGACCATCGCGGCGGATAGCCCCGCTCAGCAGGTACTTGCCCTTGTAGTCATAGGTCAAACGGCCGACGTAGGATATGAGGTCGCCGGAATTCTTCAATGTTTGCACAGAGACATTCGAGGCGTTGTTCAGTGTCTTGAGATTGTTGGACGCCTGGTTGCCGTTGGCATTTTCAGCGCGTGTCCTTTGCTGCAGGTATTCATAGACGGCGACGGCATTGACGTGATGACCGCTGAAAGTCCTGTCGAATGTCAGCTGCTGGGTATATAGTTTTACAGTAGAAACACTGCGGTTATTGGTGATGGTAGCCAGTATTGCACTGTGACCTGCCACCGTTCCGCTGTCATCGAAAATGGGGGAGAATCGATAATCCAGCCCATTCGCGTGATCGATGCCGAAGGTGCTGCGGAATTTCAGCCAGTTGGTGAAATTAATTTCAGCATAGGCCGTACCCAGTACTTTCAGGGTGTTCCTGCTGCCGGGATTTTTTACCTTCGAATCTTCCACCGGGTTGGTGGGATCGCCGCCATCCAGCACGGAGTTCACACCCCTGTAGCCGTCAGTGGTGGTCGGGTCGTATACAGGCATGTGCGGCATCATCCGGATGACATTCACCAGGTTGGTCCTGGAGCCTGCTTCATTATTGTCGTATGCCTGCTCGCCGGACGCGAGATACAGGTTCTCTCCAAAGCTGAAGACCTTGCTGATCGTATGCTCCGAATTGATCCGGAAATTATAACGCTTGTACGCCACGGTAGGAGCGATGCCCGTCTGATCGAAATAACCTGCGGAAGCGTAAAAGCGGGATACATCGTTGCCGCCGCTGAATCCGATGTTATGCTGCGTCATCACGCCGCTCTTGAAATAGGCATCCTGCCAGTCGGTGTTGGTCTGGCCATAGGTTTGGGTAGCGCCCTGGTAAATAGGCCGGTTGACCCAGGGATCCATCAGCCTTCCGATATTGCTCCCTCTGTATGCTTTGGCGTATTCCTGGAACTGCGTCGTATTCAGCAGATCGAGCCTTTTTGTTACATTCTGGGTGCCGACATAGGAATCCAGGCTGACACGGATCTTGCCGCTCCTGTTGCCTTTTTTGGTAGTGATCATGATGACGCCATTGGTAGCCCTCGATCCATAAATGGCGGCCGTGGAGGCATCCTTGAGTACATCCACTGTCTCGATATCCCTTGTATCGATGGTAGAGAGATCTCCTGTCGGGAGACCATCTATTATGTACAGCGGGTTGGAGGCATACGAAATGGAGCTGATGCCCCGGATGCGCACAAGTGGGTCTGTGCCGGGGCTCCCATTATTGGTCACCTGCACGCCTGCCACCCGTCCCTGCAATGCCTGTGCTACGCTGGCGACGGGCAACTCTCTCACTGTCTTGCTGTTGACACTGGAAATGGCGCCGGTCACCGAAGCGCGCTTTTGGGTGCCATATCCAATTACAATTACCTCCTCGACAGCGCTGTTCCTTGATTGCAACTGTAAAGTAATTTCGCCGGTGTTCGGGCCCACTTTCACAGATGTCGATTGATATCCCACCATCGAAAATTCCAGGACGTCGCCGGGACTCGCGTTAATGGAAAACTCGCCTGATGCGTTGGTAGCGGTACCCCTTGACGTACCCTTTATAATCACGGATACACCACTCAAGGGAGTACCGGTGACATCAGATAGCCGCCCTTTAACAGCTGTTTGAGCGGACAGATGGAACGAAAAAAAGAGAAGTGTGAAAAGGAAGAAGGAGCCTTTTGCAATTCGCGAAATGGCTCTTTGGGAATTTCTCATAAGCAGACAATTAATAGATTAACAGAAATTTTTACGAAGGTTAAATCGCAGGATAAATTTAGGGAAAAAAGTTTCAACCGATTGCATAAATTCGGGAAAGTTTTTCAACTTTTCCTTGACATCAGATAGTATATTATTGTATAATAATGTATGAAGATATGATCATCAATATATTATGGATGTATTTTCACTTCCTTTTATTAGCTAAAATTTGCAAAAAGTTTCAATGGATGTATATAAAACAGGATTTTTGGTCCGATTTGCAAGGGTTCTCCGCCAAAAACAATATTTATTTCAATCGGTTGCAATTCTGGGAAATCTCCCTACATTTGAAATGTAGGGTTGACATTTATTTGTCCATGCATCGATGCCGCCATCATTTTACTTTATTCCTTTTCAAATAAAACTAACGATCAAATGGCCTTACGTACAACCTTCATTCTACTCGCCTCATGGTTCATATGCGGAATGACTGCCTCCGCCCAGGACAAGAAATTATATATTTTCCTCTGCTTCGGTCAGTCCAATATGGACGGCGCCGCGCGGTACGAGCCACGGGACACAGTGGTAGATCCGAGGTTCCAGGTATTGCAGGCAGTCGATTGCCCCGATCTGGGAAGGGCAAAAGGGGAGTGGTATACCGCTAAGCCGCCATTGTGCCGCTGCCATTCCGGCTTGTCCCCCGCGGACTATTTCGGCAGGATGCTGGTGGATCATCTGCCGGCGGGGATCAGGGTAGGCATCATCAATGTGTCGGTGCCTGGCTGTAAGATAGAATTATACGACAAGGATCATTTCGCGCCCTTTGCCGCCACGGCGCCGGATTGGATGAAAAATATGATCAAAGAATACGGCGGCAATCCTTATGCCCGGCTGGTGGAAATGGCGCGGCTGGCGCAAAAGGCAGGGGTGATCAAGGGGATCCTGCTGCACCAGGGAGAGGCGAATACCAATGACAGCCTGTGGCCGGGAAAGGTTAAGGTGGTTTATGACAACTTGCTGAAGGACCTCCGGCTCGAAGCCCGGGATGTGCCGCTGCTGGCGGGTGAAGTGGTAAATGCGGATCAGGGTGGCGTTTGCGCCGGTATGAATAAGATCATCGCAACTTTGCCGCAGACAATTCCTACTGCCCATGTCATCTCTTCGGCAGGATGTCCGGATGGGCCTGACAATCTCCATTTCAATGCAGCAGGATATAGGATGCTGGGAAGGCGGTATGGGCGGGAGATGCTTTCATTGCTGGGATACCAGGTAGAGGAAGCGCCTGCGGAGCCGCAGCTGCAGGTCAGTGATTCGGGATATTTTGAAAAGGCAGGGGTGAATGTGATGGTGTTCAGCAGCCAGTACAATGGGATGTTCTACGATGAGAAAACGGCCGGCGTCGAGATCGTCCACCACGGTGTGCGTACATCCACGGGCGGGGCCATAAGATTGCAAAATACGCCGGAGCAGTGGGATCTTATCCCAACACTACAGAGCCGGAAGGTGGACAAGGAACACAACACCATCGAGGCTGTACTGAAGTATAAGGAATACAATTTTACTTCGAGGCTTGAAGTGACTGCGAAGGATAAAGGCGTTGAGATCAACGTCTACCTGGACCAGCCCCTGCCTGAAAAGCTGGCGGGTAATGCCGGGTTCAACCTGGAGTTCCTGCCGTCCGCCTATATTGAAAAAAGCTATCTGACGGATGGAAAGCCCGGCATCTTTCCATTGTATCCGTCCAGTGACACGAAGATCGGATCTGCCGATGATAAGATCCCGCAATTTGCCGGACACACTACTTTCGATGACAGGGGGCGACATGAATTCATCATCCCTTCGCCGCTGGCTGCCGGCCGTAGCATGGTGCTGGCCCCGGAAGATGCTGAGAGGAAGGTGCTGATCCGGAGCACGGACGCAGATCTGATGCTGTTTGATGGGAGGAACCTGGGTCAGAATGGCTGGTTCATCGTACGCAGCATGCTGCCGGCAGGGAAAACGGGAAAGGTCATGAGCTGGTACCTGGAGCCCAATGCCATTCCAGGCTGGAAGCGCAAGCCGATGATAGGATTTTCACAGGTTGGCTATCGGCCTGAACAGGACAAGAAGGCGGTGATCGAACTGGATAAAGACGATGCGCCGCTGCAAGAAGCTGCGCTTTACCAGGTCACAGAGGACGGCAGGCAGGTAGAAAAGCTGCGGGCCCCTGTGCAGTCCTGGGGCCGGTATCTCCGGTACAATTACCAGACATTCGATTTCAGCGCTGTCAAAGATCCCGGGATCTATTTTTTACAGTATGGCAGCGAAAGGACGAATACATTTCGTATCAGCACCGACGTATACGCGGATATCTGGCATCCGACGCTGGATATCTGGTTCCCGGTGCAAATGGACCATATGCTGGTGAACGAGGCTTACCGGGTCTGGCATGGCGCGCCCTTTCTGGATGATGCGCTGCAGGCGCCCGTCAACCATGAGCATTTCGACGGTTACAGCATGGGACCATCCACCCAGACAAGATACAAGCCGCTGCAGCGCATACCCGGACTGGCCGTGGGCGGCTGGTTTGATGCCGGTGATTTCGATATACAGACCGGGTCTCATTGTGATGCCGTACTGGCGCTGGTGGACGCGTGGGAGAAATTCAGGCCCGGCAGAGATGAAACTTTCATCGACTATCCATCACGATACGTCGACATCCATCGCCCGGACGGAAAGCCGGATATATTACAGCAGATCAGGCATGGTGTGCTGAACATGGTCGCCCAGGTGAAAAACATCGGCCATCCGGTGAGAGGGATCGTCGTACCGAACCTGCATCAATATCATCATTTGGGCGATGCCTCCACCGAGACGGACAACCTGCCTTATAATCCTCGTCTCAAACCTTTTAACTCTGATGGGAAGTCCAGCGGTACCATGGACGACAGGTGGGCATTTACCGAAAGGACGGTATTCCTGGATTATTACACAGCCGCTGCATTGGCTGCTGCCAGCCGGGCGCTGAAAGGTTTTGACGATACGCTGGCGACCCAGAGCTTATATTATGCCCGGAAGCTTTGGAACGAAGATGACAGCCTGAGCAAGAAGGATACGTCCCGTTTTTCGGTGATGTTCAGACGCAATCTGAAGACGACCGCAGCTCTCCAACTGTATATGGCGACAAAGGAAGAGGCTTTTGCAAAGGAGTTCAGGGAAGGCATCTGGCAGGCGCTGGACCGGAGCGTTCAGTTCGGTATGCTGACAGCCCTGCAGGCCTGCTCCTATATGGACAATGATTACAGGGATAAATTGCGGAGCTATGTTGTCCGGTACAAAGGCGTGAGTGACGGCTACGCCCGGCAAAATCCGTATGGCGTCCCGATGGCCACGGGCGGCTGGGGAGGAAATGGCGGCATCGTCAACTGGGCGATCACCAATTACTACGCGCATCAGCTTTATCCCGACATTGTGGGCACGGAATATGTCTACAAAGGTCTCAATTATCTGTTCGGCTGTCATCCCTATTCCAATATATCCTTCGTCTCCTCGGTGGGGACCCGTTCGAAGAAGATCACGTACGGCAACAACAGGGCCGACTTCAGCTATATCGCAGGAGGAGTCGTTCCCGGGATACTCATCTTAAAGCCGGACTTTCCCGAGAATAAAGAGGACTGGCCATTCTTCTGGGGAGAGAATGAGGTGACGGTGGGCATCTGCGCGAATTATATTTTGCTGTCTGCTGCTGTAGGCTCCCTGCAGGCGGAGAAGTAGCCATCGTACCCGTTGATCTTTGGATTATTTCTTGTTATTTTCCACGATCATCCTCTTGTCCAGCAAAACCGCGCAACCCTTATATATCTGCCCCTTATAGGTCACGGTCATCCGGTACTCATAGATATGATCACTGAGCCCATCGGTGCAGAAACCGGGCGCAATCGATACCTTGAGCAGATTGCCTCCGTCGGTGCTGATGGAATAGATCAGGCTGTCTTTTGTCGGCTGGGGCTTCTCGATCGGCACGATCACCGGTCGTTGGAAAGCCGGCGCTTTGAAGAGAATGTATTTATCCTTGTCGATCTCGACGGTCCAGTAGGGGTCGCCGCCGGTACCGAGGATCTCCACGCCTTCGGACCGCCGCCGTTTCCAGGAGGCGTTTTCCGGTGCTGTGTTCTTACGGAACAGTGCATATTGATGCGACAGAGAGTCGGGGATCCGCGTCCCATAACTCTCGGTATTGATCAGGCTATCCTTCGAGAGCCGGTATTCCGCGATCGGCTTATCATTTTCGTATAATCTGAAATGACCCTTTTCCTTCTCCTTTTCCCAGGTGCCTTTGTCGGCCTTGGCCGCAGCTCCCTTTCCCCAGTTCAACTCTTCCATTTTGTAATGGTCGTTATCAATGAACAGGATCGTTCGCTGGATGCCGTCACAGTTCTTACAGGGAAGCATACCCTGGTAGAACCCGGAAGGGATCGAATCGTAGGCGCCAGCATTGATGATCGAGTCATGCACAATGACCATGGTATCCGTGCTTTTTGTGTTGACTACGATCGGCTTGGAATTGGAAGATTGGTAATAGTTAAAAATATACCAGCCGAGGGCACCGGCTATGAGCAGGGCGAGTATGATAACGAAGGTCTTCATCAGGATAGGATCGTTTGTTACGGTGTAAAAACGTAAAATACAATGGTTTATTGTTTTCTATGACTGGTTCTTGTAGTCTTTATTTTTTAGAACCTTCCAGGAAATCGTTGATGGCCTTAATCATTGAGACACTATCTCTCCGCGACTCCACCACATGCAGCGGCACGCCCATTTTCTGCCAGTAGGCTATCTGTGCTTTGTCGGGGCTGATCATAGTATCCTGCCTGGGGGTAATCCAGGCATCATGATGTTCCAGGAATCCTGCTCCCTCGCCTTTTCCCGATCCCGGTCCCGGTTCAGGTATCAGCCTGCCTTTCTTCATGTTCACGGCAGCTCTTTCCAGGTAATATAAGCTCGTGTTTATCGCATTTTTTATTTCCGGCCATTTCGATTTCAGCTGCTTATTCAATGCCAGCTTCAACAACTGCGTAAACGGATCGCCTGTGATCTCCAGGGCAGGCAGGCTAAGCGCGGATGCAAGGTCTTTACTTTTTGCCATCTGAGTAATTTCATACAGCACGGCCCAGCTTCTGTTCTTAGCGGGAATAACGGCCTGCGCTACACTCAACACCGTATCCTTCAGCCATGTCTCATCCAGGTCTTTCACGATGCTGCTAAGGTATGCGCTTACGATAAAGAGATGCTTATTATCTTTCTGGCCAAAGAAATCTTTCTGGCCGGCCTTGTTCTGGTACAATTCTTTCTGCATCGCGTCCAGCGCACTAATAAAGGGAATGGCGACCTGACCTGCCAGGTTCCGGGAAAGAACCGGCAAAAAATCCTTCAGAACGGTGACTTCCAGCCCGAATGCACTCCTTGCCAGTTCTTCAGTCATACCTAATTGTTCTTTCAGGACTGCAAAAGTGTAATAGTTTTGGAGTCTGGGCAGGATGTCCTTATCCATGCCCGCAAATATCCCCTTGATCTCATTCAGCATTGAGCTGCTCTTATCCTTTTCCATATTCTCCCGCCCTATCGTGCTCATTGCGTTGAATGTCTGAAGGTTTGTCGCAAAATTCACCTGCGTGCTTATGCCTCCTCCCTTTTGCGATAATCGTACGCCTATGCTTTTCAGCGTACCGCCCGGGATGGTTTTTGCTTCCTTATCCACAGATGTCCGCTTGGGTTCCGGCCCTTTTCCACTAATATAGGCTGCCATTTTCTCCGACGAAGGTTCCGGTCCGTATTCCTTATAACGCCCATATTTACCGATGCTGTTATGCGAAAGGTTCTTTTGTTCCACGGTAGTATCTCCAATGGCAAAGGTAATGCCGGCATCGCTTTTGAATTTTTCTTCCAGGCCGCCGATAGTGCCCGCAGAATTGGCTATCTCTGTAAGCGAGCCCCGGAGCATTTTGTCGATGCTTTCAATGTCTCCCGGAAGCGGTACCGGGTGATCTTTCCTGCTTCTGATCACGAAAGGAGGCGTAACCAGCTCAATAGCATTGTTCGCGTCTGTTTCCAGCACAAATCCGAGGCCGGTATATTTCATTTTTGGCGTGCCCTCTTCTGCCAGTACCAGGTGCGAAATTCCTGCCAGGGGATTTTCATCCGGCGTACTCTGCGCAAACTCCGCTTCGAATCCCACCGTAACAACCGGCTCATTTGTAAGATCCACGGCCGTCCTTCCCCCGGACTGCTTACGCGCCTGCTCTTCTATAAACCCTTTGAGGTTGTCCGCTTCTACTTCAAATACACCTTGCACGACCCCTTTGGAAGAAGCGGTAATACCCGGATCATCTTTCACCGGTGTACCTCTTTTCATCAGTATCCCTGTCTTCAGCTGGTGAGGCAGGCCCGTGCTGTTGGACTTTGGTTGGGCTGTATTGTTGCAGGCAACCGCACGTGAAGCGGTTTGAAAGGGGCCTCGGTTTATATCGGTTTGCTTCATAATAACAAATAAATATAACTATTAATTCGATTCACAACAGGAACGGTACATTGATCACCCGGACACCCACTGTTACGAGCGCTGGACCTGGCAAAATTTTACCTTAATTTAAAGGTTTGTGCGTAATTATTTGATTTTTAGGACTTTTATGAAGATTTGGTTTAATTTATTCGGTACCTTTCTTTCTCTGGCAAGAATACATTCTCTGATTTCTGCTGCAACAGACCCAATAGTTACTTCTTTCCTGCACTGACAACTACCCGCAAATTCAATCGCGCTTTTCGAAAGCTTATCAATAATATAAACTGACCTCAGAATGAATAGACTAAATGATTCAATTGAACTAATCGAAGCTAAAAAAGAGCTTATTTTTCAAAAAAAACAAAAGGAAGAACGGGCGGCAGAGTTGCTTATTGCCAATATTGAACTTGCCTATCAAAACAAAGAGAAGGATAATCGGGCAGCAGAGTTGATCGTTGCCAATAAAGAGCTTGCCTTTCAAAACGAGGAGAAGGAAAAAAGAGCTGTAGAATTAATGATAGCCAATAAGGAACTGGATTTTCAAAGGCGGGAGAGTTTAAAGGAGGTTTCAGACTACAAGTATGCTCTGGATGAATCTTCCATTCTCGACATTACCGACCAGAAAGGAACTATTATTCATGTAAATAAAAATTTCTGCAAGATCTCAAAATACTCCGCCGTCGAATTGGAGGGGCAGGATCATCGTATAATTAATTCAGGATATCATACGAATGACTTTATCCGCGACTTATGGGTAACCATTTCCAATGGGAAAATATGGAAAGGTGAAATTAAAAATAAAGCTAAGGATGGCACTATCTATTGGGTTGATACCACCATCGTTCCTTTCCTGGATACGCAGGGAAAACCCTATCGATATGTCGCGATTCGGTCAGATATTACACAGAGAAAGCTTGCAGAAGATGAAATTGCAATTCTAAATGAAGGATTGGAGCAGCGAGTGAAAGATAGAACAGCGGAATTGGAATCATTTTCTTATTCCGTGTCACACGATCTGCGAGCGCCTTTGCGGGCAATTAATGGGTACGCCCAGATGCTTAAGGAGGATAAGGGAACTGAATTAGATGTGGAATCTTCCCGGATCGTCAACAAAATTATGGTCAATGCTACAAGAATGGGGCAGCTCATTGATGATCTTCTTACATTTTCACGTGTCGGACGGAAGGAGTTAGAGATTTTGAATATTCCGATGAATGATATGGTGACAAATATTTGCAGTGAATTAAAGGCCGATGCAGCTAATTCAAATGTTCACTTTAAGATAAGCGCTTTGACAGCTGCCAAGGGAGATCATGTTGCCATTAAACAGGTTTGGATAAATTTGATCTCAAATGCGGTTAAGTTTTCCAAGCTAAATAAAGAAGCATTGATTGAAATCGGCTCAGAGATTAAAGGCGGCGAAGTGGTTTATTACGTTAAGGATAATGGAGCCGGTTTTGATATGCGCTATGTTGACAAACTGTTTGGTGTATTCCAACGGCTGCATACAAATGAAAAATTTGAAGGTACGGGAGTTGGGCTGGCCATCGTGCATCGAATTATGACCAAACATGGAGGGAGGGTTTGGGCCGAAGGCAAGGTCAATGAAGGCGCGAAATTTTATTTTTCACTACCATTAAATGAATAATAATGAATAAGGAGATAGAGGTACTTATTGTAGAAGACAGCGAAAGTGATGCAGAAATGATTATCCGCGCGTTAAAGAAGAACAACTTTGCGAATCGTCTTTTTCATGTCAGTGACGGCGTTGAAGCATTGGACTTTCTTTTTGGCGAGGGAGAATATGCTGATCGGCAGATCGCACACACACTAAAAGTCATCTTGCTCGATTTGAAAATGCCAAAATTAAATGGCAAAGAAGTGCTTTTAAAAATCAAAGGAGATCAAAGAACTAAAAAAATTCCGGTGGTAATGCTTACCTCTTCAAAGGAAGACCCGGATATCCAGGAATGTTATAATTTGGGCGCAAACGGGTATGTGGTAAAACCTGTCGAGTTCAGCGAATTTCAGAAAACAATTACTAACCTGGGCTTATTTTGGCTGCTGGTTAACGAACCACCCCTATAAGAAATAAGGATGAACTGCTTATTTGGCCGGTGAGGGACCCATAAACAATTCGAGCCTGCCTCCGCTGACGATATCTTTAAAGCTTATGTAGTGATCTTTAACCGGTGATCCGTTGAGCCTGATCGATCGGATATAAATATTATGTGCCGAATTATTATAAGCCTTGATGACAAATGCTTTTCCCTTGTAGTAATGGGGGTCAAGCTTTATCGTTATTTCGCTGAAAAGGGGGCTGGTGATGTCTACCCGGAGATCGGATGAAGTGCCGCCATTCATTTCAAACAGTCCCAGGGCGCTGTTGACGAACCAGGCACCCATCTGCCCTTCATCCTCATCACCATTCCATCCGACATAAGGGGAGGCGTCATAAAATTTATCAAGTATTTTCCTGGTATAGTATTGGGTCAGGTCCGGCCGGCCGGCGTAGTTGAATAGAAATGCTGCCTGCATATTAACTTCGTTGCCGTGGTTGATATAGTATTCTGCGGACTGGCCCATGGTGCGATCCAATGCATGCGCGGCAAACCTGTGAAATTCGGATCTTGAGAAGCCTACCGTAAGCCTGTTGAGGAAGGTGTCTTTTCCCATTTCAGCGATGACGCCAGGGATGTCATGGGGTACATAGAATGAGTATTGCCAGGCATTGCCTTCTACGAAGTGATTGACAGAGAACCTATCGAAATCCGGGATATATGTTCCGTCCTCTTTTTTCGGTGTAACGTATTTGTTGGCAGGATTGAAGACGTTCCGCCAGCTGGCGGACCTGTCTAAAAAGAAATTGAAGTCATCGGACTTGTGCAGGAAGTTCGCCATTTGCGCCACGCACCAGTCATCGTAAGCATAGTCCAGGGTTTTGGATGTCACGCCTTTTTCTATTGGTACGAATCCTATCCGGGCATAGGTGCTGATCTGTGGATTGCCGGGGCTGCCTCCGCAGGCAGGGGAGGGTTCCACTTCCACATTTTTTTTCATGGCCAGGAATGCGAGATCCGGATTCGTCCTGACGATGCCTTTCAAATAGGCGCTGGTGATCAATGCCATTTCATGGGAGCCTTCCATGATACCGGAATATTCTATGCCTGCGGCTCCCTTTGAGAGCCAGCCTGTTCTTTCGTACATCTCCAGCTCTGTATCCACCATTTGCTGTACTGTCTCAGGCGACGCGAGCGACCAGAGCAGGTTAAGGTTCCAGAATGTGTTCCAGAAGGCGTCACCTCCGATCATTGCCTTGCGTGCCGGCGGAAGCTGCTGTATGTTCTCACAGGCATCAGTATACTTGCCATTTGCATCGCTCATGATCATCTTGGCTGTAAAGCACCGGTAGAGGTTGGTATAAAATTTTACTTTATCCGATTCCGTACCTCCTTTGACTATAATTCTGCCCAGCTGTTGGTTCCAGATCGACCGGCCTGATCTCACCAGGCGATCGAAGTCCCAACCGAAATCTTTCAGCTCCGTGGCGAGGTTGAGCCTGGCCTGGTCGATGCTGACAAAAGATATGCCTGTTCGAACGATGATCTGTTCCTTTTTGGAGGAGGGGAAGGTTACATATGCACCCTGTTTGAACTCATGGAATTCATCGAAGGGCTTGCTGAACTGCATGACAAAGTAGAGGGTATACGTGTTAAAGTTAGCCGAGGAAGTTTTCGCGTGCCCTTGTATTTCCTGGTTATTCACTTTTGTAATAACGGCATCCTGCAGGTCATAGCCATATTCGGCGGGAGGGTTTGCCTGGATGATGATCCTGTTGGAGGGGTCGGCGGGAAAGGTATACCGTTGTACGCCTGTTCTTTCCGTGGCGGTCAATTCGGCAGTGACGCGGGGATCCAAAAGGTATACGGAGTAATAGCCGGGGGATGCATGTTCGTCCCGGTGGTTGAAGCGGGAATGATATCCTGCGCCGGCTCCTTTAAACGGGGCATCCGGTGTGCCGGGATTTAAAGAAAGGTCACCATTGGCAGGCATGGTTAATAAGCCAGCCATGGTCCATCCGTGTAAAAAAGAGAAACCGTGAATACTTCCAATGGAGTATTCATAGCCGCCCTGCCATACACTTCCCTGGTTATCCGGGCTGAGCTTTACCATACCATGGGGTCTTGTCGCGCCGGGGAAAAGCATCCACCTGGAATTGGACGTGCCGATCAATGGGTCGACATAATCCACCGGCTCCCTGGGTTGGCAGTAGCCTGAAGATATCAAGGAGACAAGCGTAACTATCAACAGGGACGTTCTTACGGTGCGATCCATCCATTCCATATTATTGCGGGTCATGCGTATAAAAGGTAAATTCCTCCATTGTCATAAAGTTGCGGCCGCCCCAATTAGAGAGTAACTTAAACCTGTAATATCTGAATTTTGGCGTGCCGGCAGGTGCGGTGAACACTTCCCCGGCTTTTGCATAGTCGATATCTGACTGGGAGTTATTGCCGACCGGCAGGTCGGATGGTTTTACAGACGTATAGGAGCCTATGAGGGTCCAGCTATCCCAGCTGCCATCGGGATTGGGGCTGTCGCTGCCATACAATTCGAATGTTTTGACGCTTTCCTTTTGGTATAGCCTGTCGTTGGCCTGCCAGACCTTGAACCGGCTGATCGATGCCGAAGCGCCGGCGTCAAAGGTAAACCAGCATGGGATCTTGTTTTGCGTTGCGAATCCCGGGGGATCATAATTTTCATCCCATAGATAATTTTCCAGCCAGCCGTAGCCGCCCTCCAGGACATCGGTGGGCAGGATCAGGATCTGAAAATTCGATTTGACCAGCTGTCTTTCAAATTGAGGCAAGGTCACCTGGGAAGGAGCCGGCGAAAAATATTCTATTGCGGTCGGCTCGGGCTTATACAATGACTGGTAGGTCAGCTGGCTATATTCTTCGTAATCGGGCAGGGTGGTGACGGTCTCTGTTGCGGGTACTGTTATTTTATGACTGCTGCCGTCTTTGCCCACATAGTTGACCTCCGTCCCGAGATCGCCTTCGGCCGCTCCGCCCCAGGACAGCAGGATCTGGAAGCCATCGGGGGATTGCGTCACCGATCTCAGCGTCCTGTTGGCGAGGGACAGAACATAGCTATTGCCATACACGATGCCAGAGACATTAAAGGATACGGATCTGTGGCCCGCATCGTCGAAAGTGCAAACTGTAAAATTGTAGTTTCCTTCGACAAGATTGGGAATGATGACATTGACCGTGTCATTTCCTGTAATATGGCTGACAGCGGTATCGACGGAATCGAGCCCGTTGTTCCAGAAGATCCTGATCTTTTTTACCAAAGGATCGTTTCCCAGGATGACGGACAATTGGAGGCGTTCGTACCCTGCACTAACAAGCACGGTATCCACGCGTCCGGGGTAGGTGATCTCGCCGCCGGCCAGAAATTTTTTATAGGCATCTCCCGTTGTTCTTGTGCAGGATGTGCAAAGTGCCATGCAGACCGGAACGATCAGGAAGGCAAAAAGTATCTTCGATTGCATATAGTCTGAATTATTTAATTAGTATCGCCCCACATCATGAGTTCGTAGAAATTTACATAGGTCCCGTCAGACCAGTTCTTCAGGGTCTTGAACCGTATATAGCGAACTTTGGGAGCGTTTAATGGAAAAACTACCGTTTCACCTGCATTTGCTGCGGCTATGTCGTCGGATGATAACTGGCCGGCAGGCAATCCGGACGGTTTGATCTGTGTGTAGGACACCAAGCGTGTCCAACTGGCGTCAAAGCTGCCGTCCGGGTTAGGGCTATTCGATCCCCAGATCTCTATTACCCGTGGATTGTGCAAAGAGTACAAGTACCCGGGGCGCATGAACCAGGTCAGTCTGCTTAATTTAGCCGTTACCCCCATGTCGAAGGTGAACCATTGGGGCATCCTGGCTGCATCCCCCGTATGATAGAATCCATCATTGACATTGCCGTCAAAAAGGCCGTTGATATTTCCACCATAACCCAACGGCGCATCGCCAGGTAATACGATCCCGTTCATTTTTGTCCGGTCGAGCAATTCTTCAAACAGGGGGGTCAGCGTAACGATGAGGGTGTCCGACAAATTTCCCCATCTGTCGCGCACATAGACGCCAAACTTCGTAGGGACGGCCGGCAGGCCTCTTGCAGAGAAATTGCCCGCTTTGAGGTTGGTGTAATTCGTATTGATGGGTGAAAACTGGCCCAGGGAATCATTGGACAGTACGACAATTGCCAGGCTTTCCTCGCCGGAATTGGTGTATGCCACGTTGATGCCGCCAAAATCAGGGTTCACCACCAGGCTATCACGGACCAGGAAGACCGATGGGGTAAGCGGATGGACAGTCACGTCAATGGCCGGCGAGGCATTCTCACTTTTATCTACTGCATACAGTTTTACGTCATATGCACTCGTATCGGCAAAGCCGACAACGGTCAGGCTGCTGTTGAACCGGCTGACCTTCGTTTCCCTGACGATCCCCTGTTTGGTGGTGTAGACCGCCCTAATGTACAACAGGTCGGGATCCGCAGGCAGGGAGTAGCTTATCCTGGCTGCTCCGTTGAGATTGACCACATTGATATTGGTCACTGACCCGGGGGCCATGCTGTCCTTTTCTATAGGGCCCAGGCGTTCCTGCTTGCATGAGGTCATAGCCAGCAAAGCGAGCCCAAAGCAACTGATGAATAATCGGTTAATTTTCATTTTTTATGATTTACCAGCCCGAATTTTGAACGAGGTGGGGGTTAATTTGAAGGTTATACTCTTTTATGGGCCATAAATAATCTCTTGGTGAGACGAACCTTGGATTAAACAGCAGTACTTTTCTGTTATAATCCTCATAAGAAGATTGCAGGATATCCCACCCATAGATCGGCGCGCTTAGGGTCTGGGGCGCCGACTTCCAGCGTCGAAGGTCCCAGAAGCGGCTGCCTTCAAATGCCATTTCGATCCCGCGCTCCTGGCGAATGATGTCACGAAGGCCTTCTTTGGTCGTGAATTTGGTAGGTTTGTTGGAGAAGGTTGACCAGGAGCTCTCCACAGAATTCAGACCGGCCCTGGCTCTTATCGGATTGAGATAAGATAAAGCCTGCGCCTGGTCGCCTGTTTCGTTCAGGGCTTCGGCATACAGGAGGTAGAGGTCACCCAGACGCATCACCGGCCAGGGGTAGGATTCCACCGTCAGGTTGGACGCTGAGAAAACCAGGTTCCAGTTCACTATTTTTTTTGTGTAGTAGCCGGTGATGGAGTAAAGACGACTTTGTTTCTTGCCTGTATATTGTTCCAATTTACTTTGGATATTATAATTTCCGTTCTTCATAAACCACCTGGAGCCATCAAAGGCCATGTCGGCATAGAAGCGTTTTTCCCTGTTGAAATGAAGGCCGATGGTCTGATACCCTGCTTGCATCCCCGTATCTGTGGCAGCTACTGTACGCAGCGAAAAACGGTTGGCGTAGTCCCATGTGTTGTCTTCATCGATCGGAACGCCGTTGCTGGTATAAAATAGTTCAGCCATTTTTAAAGGCGGCGCCAGCTTACCCTTCAGGTTGAGGTTGATGTTGTTCGGATCGAGCTGAGGAATGGCGTATGTCTGCAGCCAGTAAGTTGGATTGCCTCCTGAGGTCAGTCCCCAGATCAATTCGCTGTTCCATTTTTCGCAGACGGCATTACGGATGTTCATTTCGACTTTTGTGAACGGATCTACCACCGTCAATGCTGAATTGAAATAATAGAGCGTTATACCCGCACGGGTGGCGGCATCAATGGCCTGTTTGCAGGCTGCAGCAGCTGCCGACCATTTCGAGGCATCGTATTGACTATTAAACAGGGGCTTTCCGTCCTTTCCATTCATGCCGGTGAAATCATTGTTGCCATTGAAGAGCGGGCTGGCTGCCGTAACCAGTACACGAGCCTTGATGGAGAGGGCGGCTACTTTGGTTATGCGACCCATTTCGGTGGAGCTGCTGGTAATGATCAACGGCAACCCGGTGTTGTCATCGCCGGCTGCGGCTTCATCGAGCAGGTTTGCAATGTAGTGCACTACAGAATCCACCGGCTGCCGATAAACTTTCACGTCCTCCGGGGATGCGGTAATGGGCAGGTTCCTGTCAACGATAGGGATGGGGCCATACATCCTGAACAGGTACCAGTGAAAATAGGCTTTCAGGAACTTTGCTTCAGCAATCCATCGTGTTTTGACATAGGGCTGCAGGTCGAAAACCTGGTCCAGGTTCTCAAGGAATATATTGCATGCCCTTATACCTTGCCACAAGGATTTGCCATCAAACCCATCCCAATAGTTCATATAGGGGTCTACTTTGTTCATTTCTCCCCGCGCAATATTATAGGGATCCAGATAAAAGTAGTCTTCGGACATGGGCCAGTAAGTCCATGCTTCGTCGCCGCCGCTGAATGCGGGGTTCTTATCCGGATGCCCCTCTTGTGGCAGGTAGGAATAGCAGGTGAACAGGTATTTCTCCGCTTCATTCCGATTGGCAAAAGCGTTGTCAAGGGTTGCTATGTTGTCGGGTACGATGTCGAGATAGCTTTTCCTGCATGCCGGTGTGAATATGATAAAGAACAGAAAGTATTTAGATAGTGTTTTCATTTACGCTGATTTAATGGGCCTTATAATTGGATGTTCAGTCCCGCATTGAATACTTTTTGTACCGGGTACCCAAGCCCGTTCCCTCCCTGTTCAGGGTCCCAGAGTTTAAAGGCGCTGATCAAAAACAGGTTAGTGCCGTTGATATAGAACCTTAACCCGGAAATATGGTGTTTTTTCAATGTTCTTTCCCTGACGTTGTATCCGATCTCCGCGCTTTTCATTCTCAGGAATGCGCCATTGCGCATCCACCAATTCGATGGCTGGTTGTTATTATTGCTTTGTGTAAGACCCAGCCGCGGCCAAAAGGCGTACAGGTTCCGGTTGTCTTCCGACCAGTGGTCATTTGCGATGACATTCAGCAGGCCGTGCTGGTAGGCACCATTTGCCACGAAAGGAGATATCGCCGAGGGGTCGATGAATAGTGAAGACCTGGCGGATCCCTGGAAGAAGGTACTGAGATCAAAATTTTTGTAACCGAAAGAAAAGCCGAACCCGTAAATGATCTCTGGTGTGGTGGGATATCCAAGGCCGTTGATCATGTCGAGGTTAGTGATCTGACCGTCGCCGTTGAGGTCGCGGTATTTTATATCTCCACCTCTTGTTTCGCCGAAATTTTGCTTAGGTGAATTTTTTACATCTGCATCGTCCACGAACAACCTTTCGGCGACAAGACCGTAAACTTCACCCAGCGATTGTCCGACACGCGAGAGGTATTTCGAATTGGAAGGGTATTCCGGCTCCTCATTCACCAGCAGTTCACTTGCTGCATAAGTGAAGGTCCCCCTAACCTGCAACCATGCCTGGCCGAAGGTTTTATTATAATCCATGGCTACATCCACGCCTTTACCCCGGGCGACGCCGACATTTGCGCTCACCGGGGCGGTAAGGCCCATTGTAGAGGGGACGTAAACCCGTTGCATCAATATGTTGGTGCGCCGTTCCTGGTAGACATCAACGATAACATTCAGGGCATTCCATAAAGTAAGGTCCATCCCGAGGTTTTGTTTGCTGGATCTTTCCCAGGTAATTCCATTGTTCGCATACCTGGAAATAGATACGCCCGGCTTGGAGTAGCTATAGTTGTCCCCGAAGGAAAATCCGTAGGAGGGATCTGTCAGACTGACGTTGGACAGGTAAAAGAACCTGTCTTGAGCTCTGCCAATCTGATCATTGCCGGACAGGCCTGTAGTAGCGCGAAACTTTAATTTAGTGATGGGGCCTGATGATGACGCAAAGAATTTTTCGTTGTGTACGTTCCAGGCCACGCCTATGGAGGGGAAAAAGCCAAACCTGTTATTTTTTGCAAAACGTTCCGAACCGTTGTAGCCGAAATTCGCTTCCAGCAGATAGCGGTTGTCATAGCCGTAGGTGAACCTGCCTGACACGCCCTGGTTCCTGAAAGGGAGCGACGATTGCAGGTCGCCGGCATTGCCGGTGAGGTAATTCCTTTGGATCCCGATGAGCAGGCCGCTGATGTTATGCACGCTGCTGAAGGTCCGGTTGTAGTTCAGCGCCAGTTCCTCATAGGTGGTGGTGTTGACGACCTTGTCGCCGGGATTGTAGCTGAGATATTCCGTAGCTGAATTTTCATTCAGGAGCGATAAGACATATCCTTTCGGATCTGTGAGGGAAGGGCTGGCGGCATAAAAGAATGGGTTATACTGCCGGTTGAGGTTAAAATATGTATACCGCTTGGTAAAGATCATTCCTCTCATGGACAGGCCCTGGGTAATGAATTTCAGATCCTGTTTGAGCTCCAGCTGGACGTTGAGGGTGGAGGTATTGTATTGCTGGTACCCTGAGACCATGGAGGCGTAAGGGTTGGCATAGACTTCTCCGTTACTGCCGCGGGGAGCGTTCCCGAACAGGGGGTGTTTGACGCCGGGGAGATCCGAGGCGGGAAATCTGGCGGGGAACAGGACGGGATTGGCGTTTAGTGCGCTTGCAAAGATGACGCTGCCTCCGGTGACCGGCACATTGTTGTTATAGTCAAAGCCTCCGCCGGCCGGACCATTGTAATCGTCAAAATCACCGGAAGTCCTCAGGATCGCTTCGGTGGAGGGGGTTAGTTTGACATTGACATTAGATCGGATCTGGTAGCTTTTCAGGTCGATATTACTATTGAAATTGCTTCCTTTTGGGGTTTTTAGAACACCATTATCCTTAGTGGCTGAAACAGCGATGTAATACTGCGCCTTGTTTACGCCTCCGCTTACATTCAGATTGACGCGCTGGTTGCTGGTGTAATCCTTGATCAATGTTCCGACCCAGTCATTGTCGGGATATAGAAGGGGGTTGTCACGGGCGATGGTATGATCGATCTTGTTTTGGGTATAGGGCAGTGGCGCCAATGGATTTCGTGTCAGGGCCGCCTCGTTAGATAACTTCATATAGGTAATATTATCGGCCAGGCGAAAATTCTGCGTGTTGGAAGACAAGGAATTTTCCAAACGTAGATTCAGCCTGGTGTCGCCGACCTTACCTGATTTTGTCGTTACCAATATTACGCCATTGGCGCCGCGTGCGCCGTACAGGGAGGAAGCTGCCGCATCTTTCAATATTGAAAAACCGGCGATGTCATCAGGCTGGAGGCGGGCGAGCGTGGTGACGGATGATTCCATACCGTCAATCAGGATCAGCGGGTCAATTTTCCCGGAGCCAAAAGTCGTTATACCGCGGATAAAGAATGAAGCGTTGTCGGCGCCCGGCTCACCGCTGCGCTGATAGGAGATCAGGCCTGAAATGCGGCCCGCCAGCATCGTTGTTAAATTGCTGGTTGGCCCCTTGATCTCCTTGGGGGAGATGGTCGTTATCGAGCTGACGAGGCTTTCTTTTTTCTGTTGTCCGTAGGCGACTACTACGGCTTCATCGAGGTCGTTCTTTTTTTCCAGGAGGATGACATCGATACGTTGTTTGCCTTTGACAGCCACTTCCTGTTGGATAAAGCCAACGAAGGTAAAAACGAGCGTGTCTGCCCTACCCGATGATCGAAGGGTGTAATCACCTTCCTTGTTTGTTGAAGTGCCGGCATTGGAATGTTTAATTGAAACGCTTACGCCCGGCATTGCCAGCCCCTTGTCGTCGGTGACTCTTCCACTTACGGTGAACGGGTCCTGCGCTCTTACGGATGTGAATTGCGCTAATAGTAAGAAAAAAGGAAGGCATCCTGATTTGAAAGCAGTAAAGGTGCGTTCACTCATATGGCTTTAGTATTTGGTTAGATTTGTTCCTACAATTCGAATATGTACAAACATAAATGTTTTATTTTTTAAGGCAAATTTTTTTTTGGGGGAGATTATCGATCTTTAGGAAATTTTTCCAACAACACTATGGTGAAGCTTAGCATTGATCCCGAAAGTCCCATCCCCCTGCATTCGCAGGCAGAAAGTCTTTTACGTACGCTGATCAAAGCCCCTGAGTATCAAAGCGGTAAGTTATTACCTAACGAAGTTGACCTGGCCAGGGACCTGGGTATATCCCGGACAACTTTGAGACAGGCGATCAATAAGCTGGTGTTTGAAGAGCTGCTGATCCGGAAAAAAAGGAAGGGAACTAAGGTGGCGCACCCCAAAATGAGTTTAAAATCAATGAACTGGCTATCATTTTCCCAGGAAATGCATGCCCGGGGCGTCGTGGTCAAGAATTATGAGCTGCATATCAGCTGGGTATTGCCGGATGAGCATATTGCCGATTTTTTCGAGATCGGCACGGACAAGAAGATCTTGAAAATGGAGAGATTAAGAGGTGACACAACGGAGCCGTTTGTCTATTTCATCTCTTATTTTCACCCGCGGATCGGGCTGACGGGCAACGAGGACTTTTCCATGCCTCTCTATGAAATGCTTGAAAATGAACGATCTACAATTGCCGATCTCTCCAAGGAAGAGATCAGTTCAAGGACAGCCGACAAGTTCCTGGCAAATAAGCTGGAAATCGACACAGGCAGCCCGGTGCTGTTTCGTAAACGGTATGTCTTTGACCAGGAGGACAGACCCATGGAGTACAATATTGGATATTATAAGGCGGATAGTTTTGTCTATACTGTTGAAAGCAGGCGTAATAGATAGATATGTTTATACATAATATTTTACCTTAGTAATGGTTTTAATACGAGACTGAGGGTAATAAATATTTTAAATAAACGTATATGATTGGAAGAATCTATTAAAATCCAGTCAATATCCAGTAATGAAAACTATTATTACCTCCGCACTTTTATTCATCATTTCTATCTGCCGGAGCTCCGTCTGCCAGGCTCAAATGAATCCGTGTGAACATTTTCTTTCACCTGTTTTAGCCCTATCAGCCGGCGGCCCTTACAACCTCTATGCCGAAGGCGGCGTAATGGGTTTTAGCGAACGGATCGGCGTTTATGCAGGTGCGAAACTCTTCCTTCGGGAGCATCCGGTTCCGGCCAAGACCAGCTCCCAATTTTCAGAGACTATCAAGCCTTATGCACGGGTGACCTACAGGATCAGTAACCGGGATGCCAGCCTGATCCGGCAATATCTCACCGGCTGGTATGGACTAAATGGGATAAGAGGGGTAAGTTACAGGCTGGGACTCATCTTATCCGAATCTACCATGCTGGCATTGGAACCGAACTATTCCCGGGAGAACGGGAAAGGGGTAAATATCACCTTACTGGCAAGGCTTAATTGACAATATCGGGTTCTCATTCCCCGATCAACTCCAGGATCCCTTCATTTCGTATGATCATCATTCCCTGGCGATCTTCCGTGATGCCATCCTGCAGCTGGTAGGTATAACGGGGCATCGCTCCATCCATGACAGTAGGCATATAAACAAAATGGATATTGCCGTGACCTTTCAACGCTTCACCCACTTCGATAATATGGGTGGAGACGATGAAGAGGCAGTCCCTGTATCCGGAAAATGCCTCTGTTACGGACAGCGTGCCATCATAGGCATCTTTCACATTGGTGCCTTTGAACAGTTCGTCGAACATCAACAAAAGTCTTTTGCCTGTGCTGGTAGCTTCCGCCGCCTGCTTTACCCTTACGACCTCCGCATAAAAATGGCTATAGCCCAGGTTAATATTATCTGCTACATTGATGGAGGAGTAGAGACCTTCCCGGACGGAGAATTCCATGTCCGCGGCTGCTATGGGGAAACCCATATGGGCCAGATACATCGCTATACCGACTGTCTTCATCCAGGTGGATTTACCGGCCATGTTCGCGCCTGTCAGGAAAAGTACGTTCCTGTCTTTATGCAGGAGGATGGAATTGCCTACGGCGTCTTTGATACAGGGGTGAAAAAGGCCTGTGGCGGAGAGCAGGTTTTTTTCCGCCGCCCATGCCCGGGCATAAGTGAATCCTTTGGACCGTGCTACTTCGCCCACCGCTGTGTACACATCCAGCTCGGCAATGAAGGATAGTACGGTTTCCATTTCTTCATGCAGTTTGTTTTTTAATAAATGATCATAATAAGCCAGTGTTTGCACCGATAAAGCCTTATATATATCTATGTTCCGCAGTCTTTCCAGCCGCCGATCGGACAATAATCCCTTCATCGCCTGTATGCGGGCGGCATAAGGGCCTGCCATGGATTGGATCGTTTCCAGAAAAGCATAACATCTGTTGAGGGTGCCGATGGCTGCCTGCAGGCCCTGTACATTCTTTTTAAAGCGTTCGTCCCGGGTGAGACCGGCAAGCCATTTTTTTGCGACGGTACCGGCCAAAGTCACCAACGCGTTGTTGCCTGCTCCTGTATCCATGTATTCCCTCATCGAGGTGATCTCCTGAACATCAAAAGGGAAGGTCAGCTCCGCCTGCTGGAAAAATTGAAATGTGCTGCTGCGTTCATTGATGGCGGGGGCATTGTCCAGCGGAGTGCGGAACATATTATCCAGCAGTTGCTCGCCGCCTCTGGTCCTTACCTGGTTGAACAGACTATAGACCGAACCCTGCCTGAATTTTCCCAGCAGGTTCAGCTCTTCCAATGTTTGCGTATCTATGCTAAAGCTCATGGTTGTTTTTTTGCCTGGGTATTAACTAATCCTGATCCCATTCTTCAATGTATCCAGGATACCTTCGTTCCTGATGATGATCATGCCATGCCGGTCGTCTGTAATACCCTGCTGCAAGGTATAGGTATATTCAGGTATGTGGCCGTTCATACGCGTAGGAAGATAGAGGAACCCTATGTTACTCCGTTGATTCAATGCTTCTCCTGCTTCCACTATATGAGAGGAAATGATGAACATGCTGGTCTTCTTCCCTGCAAAGGCATTGGTTATTGCAACCGTAGCCTCATGGGCATCCTTCACGTTGGTGCCTCTAAAGAGCTCATCGAATATGATAAACAGCGATCTTCCCTGGTGCAGTTCCGCAGCCACTTTTTTTACCCGCAGCACCTCAGCATAAAAATGGCTTGCGCCGATGCCCAGGTTATCCGGCAGGTTGATCGTGGTATAAACGCCATCCATAACGGAGAATTCCATGGATGTTGCCGCCACTGGAAATCCCATGTGCGCCACATATACCGCCGTACTCACCGAACGCAGGAAGGTAGACTTGCCGGCCATGTTGGCCCCGGTCAGGAAAATAACATTTTGACCGGGGTTCATCAACACAGTATTGCTAACAGGATCTTTCAGTTCAGGATGGTATACGCCCTCCAGTTTCAGCACGCACGATCCTTTCTCCCGGGCTTTGGGAAAAACGAATTTCAGGTCCACCGCCACTTTTGCCACAGACAGGTAGACGTCCAGCAAATAGATATGCCGCAGCAATTGCTCTATTTTCTGGCGCTGGCGGGTCCTGAAAAGTATGTCGAATGCTGCGATAGCGGTGTATGACAGCTTAACTTTTTCCTTTCCCTGATGCACCGGTGCAAATGCCGGATCGGCAATGAGCAATGAAATGGCTTCCCGCTCCTCCGCATAAGCAGTCATACCTGTTATCGCTTTCGTTTCTATGAATTCCCTGAAATGCTGAATGATCTCTATTACAGACGTTACGCCATTCCGGATCTCTCTCTCTCCGAGTGTGCCCTGGTGATGGGCATATTTGGTACGTTCATCCGGGTCCCTCAAATACTTCTCCGTCATATCGATCAGGGCAGCGTTGAAAGGGAAGGCGGTATTCATGCGGGCGAAACTGCTGATAATACTGCTTCGCTGATTGATGGCGTTTTTGTCAGATAAAGGGTGCAGGAACATCTCTTTCAGGATCGCTTCTCCGCCCCGGGTATGCGTACGGTTGTATAGGTCATAGATGCCACTGTTGCTGCGTTTGCCAAATATTCCCAGGTCGGCCGCCGTTTGTTCGTCTGTATGCAGAACCATTGTTTCTCCTTTTTTATTTTCTTTTACGCCTGATCAATAGGATGGTTCCCAGTAGGAATGTCAAGCCCGGGAAGATCCAGATATAGACTATTTTCAGTACTCCTACACCCGTGGAAGTAACGATCAGTTTATTGTCCTTTGGATTGGGACGGGGCGTGTATATGGGGAATTTTCCATAGGCCAGCCAGCAATAGATCGACTCGCCGAGGAAATCGTATCCATTTCTGAGATTGCTTATAAGATCTGCATCACCGCAAATGGCAATACGTTGTTGCCGGTGATTGATCTCCCTGGTCAAGGCGAGGGCAGTGGGGAAGGAACCTTTGATATCGCCTTCTTCAGGGCTGTACACAGGGGGCGTAGAATCTGTAACAAGCCGGCCTGCTTTCAGCCAGGATCGCTGTCCATCGGTCATTGCCAAAGGGCTTGCAGCAAAAGGCCCATGGGCGGTGTAAGCGATGCCGGTTGCCCCTGCCATGAGTTCTGTTGCGGTGACCCCGCTCTTTTTCATTCCCAACAGAACATGATTTTCCGCCAGATTGCTGCCCGCCGTTGTTACGTTCGGCAGGATCATATGGGGCATCTCATCTTTAGAAGGTTGGACCAGGGTGCCATCCATTAGCTGGACCCCTAATCGCTGCAACAAGGGATTGAGGACATACTGTTTGCCGGGTTCGCCCAGTATCAGCATATTGCCGCCATTATCCAGATATTGCCCGATCTTAGCTATGGCGGCGGCGCTCAGGGTGATCTTAGGATCGGCCAGCACCAGTGCGGTGACATCCGGAGGGATATCGCCGGTGCTCAGTGAAAGGGTGTCTGCATCAAAGCCATTGTTGATCAATGAGAGCCGGCGATCAATTGCAATAGAATGATCATTGTACTCCCGCTCTCCCTTCTTATAAATATTGCGCTCCAGGTCTCCCGTCACAAAAAGGAGCTTAGGCATTTTAGCCTGCAACAATCGCCGGAATGCGGCGGCGATCTGTTGTTCTGACGGCCAGAATAGATCGTCGTCAAAAGTCCGGAGAAAGGTGGTCTGCCCTTTGTATTTCAGCTGCATTACGACCCGGAGGTTTTCCGGCAGCAGGTTGATGGTTTTTTTTACCTGTTCCGGCGCCTGGAACAAGGAGAATTTTTGGTCGTAGCCATCGGCCATCTGCTCTCCCATTTGTTTGAAGGTCTTGCCGGGAAAGTTCCGGCGCATATACCCGCCATCTATGATGCTGTCATAATCATAATAATAGACATACTTAAACCGGATGTCCGGCTTAAAACGTATATAAGGGTCCCAAACATCCGACAAATAATTGTTCCGGTTTTCCGGCAGCCCTCTGCCGACACCAGCTCCCAATAAATTGGTATACAAGGTGACCTCCAACGGTTCCTTGCCCAGTTCTTTGATGATCTGCCGGGTGCGGGGATGCACTGTGTTGCGCTGGCTCGCAGTCGTATCCCAATAGACAGTGAACATGGGGCGTGAGCTGACATAGCCGATCAGTAATACGGATGCAATCACGACTATATATCCCCTGGCCTTTACATACCAGGGTTTGGATTCCCGCCCTCCTTTCAATTTGAGGATTGTGAACATGACGAACATATAGATGATGACGATAAAGTAAATTACGTCCCTGGTTGTTACCAACCCTATCACCATCTTCACCGTTCGCCCTGACATTGAAAGAAAATAGGTGAGGTCACGTACAAAATCTATTTTCTGCCATAAGCCGCCGATGCGGCTCAGGATGAAGATGGTCACAAAACTACCGATGGCGGACACGATCTGGTAAGTGGTGAGGCTGGACATAAACAATCCGATGGCCGAAAAGGCACATATGAGCGAATAAAACCCTAAGGATGCGGAGAGCAGCATGCCGTAATCCACCGATTGAATATTAAAAGCTCCCGATACCATAAATATTCCTATGATCGAAAGCAATAACAGGTTGTAGATCATTACGGCAAGGTACTTTCCCAGGACAATGTCGCGTACCCTGATGGGAGAGGAATACAGTAATTTGATGGTCCCATTATTGATCTCCCTGCTGATCAAGCCCATGGCGAGCAATGGGACGAATAGATACAGATTCTGGAATGCATTTGCAAAGATGCCATCAGCGTTTAAGAAAACACGATCCGTCAGCGAAATCTGTCCGAAATCCTTGAATTCGGGATTATTCCGGACAAGAATATCCTGCCATTTGGCCATGCCATATAGCGCATTGGAATAAAAGTAGGCGCCTTGCACCATGAATGCCACCGCCAGGAACCAGGCTACGGGAGAATAAAAGAGGTTGCGAAGCTCTGTCTTCGCGATCTTGAATATCATCTTCATTTGTTGGAATTTATGGGTGGGATTGGGTGGATAATTGTTTGAAAACGTCATCGAGCAGGCCTTTGTCCAGGCTGATCTCCCGGAGGCGCCATTCTTGTTGTACGCTTGCAGCCACCAGTTTTTCTGCAATTTCTTCATCGCTGTCAAAGTAAATGCGAACCTGCCGGTCTGTGAGGAATTCGACCCTGGTGACACCTTGTATTGCCAGCAGGGCGGCTGCCGGGGGCGGGTTTTCCATCCGGACCAGTAAGCTATGCGGCTGTATATAGTCGTTGAATGCGCTCATGGAATCTGAAAAAACGATCCTTCCCGCCTCGATCATGATCACTTCCTTACAGAGCAAGTGGATCTCGGACAGTATGTGAGAGGATAGGAGCACCACATGATCCCGGGCGATCTCTTTGATCAGCTTTCTGACCTCTATCAGCTGGTTGGGATCCAGTCCATTGGCAGGCTCGTCCATAACCACCAGCTTGGGTTTATGGATAATGGCCTGTGCGATGCCTACCCGCTGGCGATAGCCGCCCGACAGGTTGCGGATCAGCCGGGTGCTGAAATGAGCAATACCACAGCGTTCCTTCACTTCATCTACAGCTGCCTTGATCTTATCCTTTGGCATTAGCCGCAGCTCTGCGCAGTAGGTGAGATATTCGTCGATGGTGAGGTCTGTGTACAAGGGTGGATCCTGCGGCAGGAAGCCGATCTCTCTCTTGGCTAATTCAGGTGATTCCCTTATGTCAATGCCATTGATATAAACATGACCTTCTGTTTGGTTCAATACGCCGCACATGATGTTCATCGTGGTGGACTTGCCTGCGCCGTTGGACCCCAGGAGGCCAACGGTGCCATGATGACCTATTTCTATGTTGATATCGCGTATTGCCCAGCTATTGCTGTACTTGTGTGAGAGCTGCTCTACTTTTAATATACTACTCATAGTAAGTTTGTAATTAAGGTTTCGATTTCCCGGAAATGAACTGATCCCACTCGCTGAGGTGTGCGTTCAATCTGCTTTGTTGCATCGTCTGCAGCTCTTTCTGTATACTGGTGCTGGCTATGGCCGTTTTCTTCCCGGCCGGCGTCTGATAGAATTTAATCAGCACATCCATTTCTTCCGGGGTATAATATTTCAGATAGAGATTTGCTATTTCGGTTTTAAGAACTGACCAGCCCAACCACTTGTTGAAAAAAGATCGCAGGTCCTCTCTGTAACCGGCAAGCGCGGGCGTGGTGGTGATCTGCTGCTCGACCGAAGTGTTTATCGCATTAGCATATGCTTCCTGCATATTTATCACGGAGAACAACTGATCTGTCTTTTGATAGCGCTTTGTGGAATCCTGTTGCGCTTGCGCCGAAAACAGGGAGCAGCTCATCATGATGCCAAGGAGTAAGATGTGCGTTTTCATTTCGTTGGTATTTAATTATTGGTATAACTTTCGATCAGCATTATCTTCAGGCTTACCGGGTCGCCGGGCAAGCCCAATAAGGCCAGGGTCAAATTCCGGTGAAGGCGTGTATTATTAAAGCCGTAGAGAAGGCTGTTGATACCTGTAACATCATAGGTGCCGATGAGGGCGCCGGTGGCTGCATCCCGGAACTCAAAATTGTAGTCGCTGATAGCAGATGTAGCAGGGTAATTCTTAAAGCCCGTAATACCTTTATAGGGCAGGCTGCTCACTTCCGAGCCATTGGCGCCGCCGGTGATATTGATGCTGACCGGAGCGCTTCCTGGAGAGAGGTTGACAAACCGTAAACCCACGCTGCTGTCGGACGGGGGATGGTAAGGGGGGGTATCCGTAGTAAACAAAGTATCCGGAGCCGACATCGTGCCTGTCAGGAACAGGGTGTGGATAGTCCCCACGGGCAGAGACAGGTCCAGGGAAAAAAGCGGGGTACTGTGAGCGCTGGTATCAGGGTAATGGTAGATGGACAGTTTTTGCTGGCCGCTGTAGGATCCCAGCTGGCAGGTGTTGTTCCAGGTGCCGTATACGAGCTTTAAAGCTTTATCGTACCAGGTGATGGGGCTGTTGCCGCTGAAGTTGGTTACAAGGGATGGACTGCTGCCTACGACTGCATTGATCAGGGTCAGGGATGCGGTGCCGGAAGGCGTACTTTGTTTTGTACAGGACAGCATCACACACACAAGCGCCCACACGGTGAGCTGCCTGAGGAATATATAGTTCATAATAAATGTTTGAAGGTTAATGAATATTAGTATCCCGGATTTTGCACCAGGAAATGGTCTGCCCGGATCTCGGAGGGGGGAATGGGATAGAGCAGCTGATAATCGCCTGCCCAGGGCTGTTTCCCGGCAATGGCAGAAAGTACAGCATGCGCCTGGCCGGTGCGGTTGAGGTCCAGCCATCGATGGCCCCATTCCGCAAAAAGCTCCACTTGTCTTTCATGCGCTACAGCGGCGATGATTTGCGTTGGGAGTAAGGAAGAGGACAGCGCCGGCAATCCTGCCCGGCTGCGGATGATGTTCAGGTCGGAGATGGCTGCGGCAGCTCTGCCTGCGGCGTCGTTGGCCTCCGCCTCTGCGCGTATCAGGTACATTTCCGCCAGGCGGAGCATCATGTAATACTCCGAGGATGGCGCACCGAGGGCGGCATTGTAGGGACCTGTCTTGTATTTGAAAGGGTACCAGGTGAAGCCGCTGGCGTTATTATTGGTGCTGTCAACCCAGGCGCTGCGGCGAAGATCGCCCGGCTCAAAAGCATTCAGCAAGGGGGCTGCCAGACAAAAGTGAGTCAGGCCGGTGAATTGTGGAGAGGGGAGTATGGTAAACCCTTCCAAGGTTGCGTTCTGATACGGGGTGTAGTCCGTGCCCTGCTTTAATTGCCAGATGGCTTCTTTGCTATTTACGAGGAATACGTTATTAGGATCGGTTTCCAGGCTGTATAATGTGGTATTGTCGATTACGGAAGTGGCCTGGGCTGCGGCATTCGCGTAATCTTTTGTGTAGAGATAAGCTCTTGCCAGCATGGCTGAGGCGGCCCATCGATTTGGGACGATCCTTTCATAGGCGGGGCCGCCGGCTACGGAATAGTCGGGTGGTAACAGGGACTGTGCATCTTTCAGGTCCTGGATGATCTGCCGGTACACCTCTTTTACGGGAGTCCTTGCCATGTACCGGGTCTTATTGAAATCCACTGTCAGCGCCAATGGTACATCGCCAAACAGGTTGGTGAGATAAAAATATGCGAAGGCCCGGACAAATTTGGCTTCAGCGGTAAGCTCTTTTCGGACGCTGTCGGTCAATGCGTCGGCAGTAGATCCTGCAATGCCTTCAATGACAGAATTCGCGCCATAGATGACCTTATAGGCGGATGTCCAGACTATGGGGGTATAACCGTTGGAATTCAGCAATTGGTTGGGGGTAAAGGCAAGTATGTTAAGATCTCCGGTGCCATAATAGAATAATTCATCGGCGGACATCCCGGCAAGCAGGGTAGTATATCCATTGCTGAATGAAAGGTCGCCGTTGACCAGCTGGGTATAGATGCCGGCCATGGTGGAGGCAGCCTGTGCATCGGAGGTAAATACTTCGGCAGTCGTGATGCTATTGATCGGCTCAGGGACAGTGACCATTTTCCTGCATGATAGCTGGCCAAGGCCGATGGCGATGCTGAAAAGTGCAGGTATTATCGATCGGTGATGAATAAACATAGTAATAGAATTAAAAATTAAAAGAGATGCTGCCGGCGATAATTCTCGGCGACGGCAGGTAGCCGAATGATGTTGTGACCTCCGGGTCGATGCCTTTATAACTGGTGATGGTAAGTACATTCGACATGTTGACAGAGAGGTTTACTCCCTGCATATGCGCTTTTTTACAGATATTTTCCGGCAATGAATAAGAAAAAGCCAGGGTATTAAGGCGTATGTAGGATGCATCGGTATAAATGCCATCTGATCCGGAGAGATAACTGTCATTTTGAGAACCGATGGTCGACAACCGGGGATACCTGGACTGATCGCCCGGCTTTTGCCAGCGATCATTAAAAACATAGGCAGGTATGTTTCCCATGCTGCCCGGGACCTCCGTATAGGGTACCTGGCCCAATTGTTTTTTGAAATTAAAGAACAGGGTCAGCGTGCATCGTTTGTATGTAAACAGGCTGTTGATCCCACCACTGTAACGGGGGGTAACATCGATGGCTATGTACCGGTCGTCATTGCCGGAAGCCGCCTGGATATTGGTATTGGCAGCAATGGTGCCGTCGTGATTATAATCGGCATATGCGGGCTGTCCGTTCTGGGGATTGATCCCCAGATAGTGGAGCACATAACTGGCGTTGAGCGATCTTCCTATTTTATAGGTAGTGTAATAAGGGGAGAATTCAAAGTCGGGATACCCCAGCAGCTTATTACGGTTGATCCCGATGTTGAAATCGAGGGTCCAGGAAAAGGTTTTCGAGGAGATCAACTTTGCCTTGATAATGCCTTCCCATCCTGTGTTCTGCACATTGGCAGGAGAATTGGCGACGACGCTGGTGAAGCCGGTGAATGCCGGAGTAGGCATACCTACCAGCTGATTGTTACAGCGATCTCTGTAGTAAGTGACGGTGAGGCTGATCCTGTCCTTCAGAAAGCCCAGGGTAATGTCGGCATTTATTTTTCGATTCGACTGCCATTGGTAATCCTGGTTGACGGCATGCACCGGGACCAGGGGGACAATACCGTTGTACGGGGGGGAGCCGAGGTAGGCGGCAGGGGTCGACCATTGGGAGAGGTATTGATAAGCGCCTCCTCCATTATGGCCTGTGACGCCATAACTGGCATTGAGCTTGAGAAAGCTCCACCAGGAAGGCAATGCGCGTTTCATCCATGCTTCCCCGGAAGCGATCCAGGCTCCGCCGACGGCCCAGAAATTTCCGAACTGCCTGCCGGGGCCGAAGTTGGAAGACCCGTCCCGGTTGCCGGAAAGTTCAAGGATATATTTATTCTCCCAGTTATAATTGATACGTCCGTGTAAATTGGCAAATTTTGTTTGCGCTTCATTTGATGCGGAGGAGGAACCCATGGCATTAGAAGGGGAATGCAGCAGTGCGTCATTAGTATAACCGAAAGCGCCGATGGTGGTGCCCCTGGAAATGGTGCCTTGCATGGAGCCTCCTGCCATGCAATCGAGCTTACCATTCCCGATATAGAAAGCATAGTTCAGCTGAGGCTCGATGTTCCAGTTGCTGGCGTCGGAGGTGCCAAAACCGGCAAATCCCATTGGTCTAAGCAGTGGGTTTTGGGAGGCGATGGTAACATAATTGGCGCTCGCTGTTTGTGCATGGTTGAAGCCGCCCTGGATCCCCAGGGTTAATCCCTTTACCAGGATATAATTTACGTTTAAGCCACCGTTGATAAAATGGCTGCTGGCGTTGGAAGGCTGGAGGATGGAAGCAAAAGGAAATTTATCGCCTATGCCGGCATCGTTCCAATCTTTATAGTTCAGGCTGCCTTTGGCGTCGAAGATGGGCGGGGTATTGGGAGCCAAGGTTGACAGGCCGGGCATGGTAATGGCGTCTACATATGTATAACCGTAGGTGGCCCTGAGATCGACGGTCAGTCGCTGGTCCGGGCTATGGTGGGTCAGACCGGAGGATAAGCTGATCCGTTGGTTGGTGCCCTTAAGGGTGGTGATATCCTGGCTTTGGGTATAGCCCGCACTTACAATAAAGGATGTAATGCGATCGCCGCCCGTTAAGCTGATGGATGCACCCGTGGTTTTTGCGACACCCCATATTTTTTTTTGCCAATCTGTATAGCGGGTGGTATCCCAGTTGACGAGGTCTGGGGCGTTGGCCGCTGTGAGGGGCAGGCCGTCATTTTTCAGGGCTTCCCGGCGCATTTGCACGTATTGCGGGGTGTTGAGCATCTTCCAATTCCTGGGAACGCTGCTCATCGACTGCTGAACAGACATTTGGAGGGAGCTTTTTCCCGGCTGTGTTTTTTTAGTGGTGATCAGGATCACCCCATTGGCCCCCCTTGAGCCATAAATGGCTGTTGCTGCGGCGTCCTTCAACACTGTCACACTCTCGATATCTGCCGGGTTCATGCTGAACAGGGGGCTTTGTCCCCTGGTATTGGAAATGAGGCCTGCCTGGATAAATCCGGTAGATCCGTTGTTATAGTTACTTTTTAGAAAAGAGGAGTTGGTAAGGTCAAGGATGGTGAGGGGAACTCCGTCGATCACATACAGCGGATCGGATACCTGGTTTGGATCGAGGGTGTTCCTTCCTCTTATTTCCACTTTGACGGGAGCGCTGACATAACCTGAGGTGGGGGTTACCAACATCCCGGGAACTCTTCCGTTGAGGGCCAGCAGGGGGTTCATGACAGGCTGCTTTTGAATATCCTCTCCTGACACCTGGATGATGTTTGACACGGACAGGCGCCGGCTGGTTTTTCCATAGCCCTGTACGACCTCTTCATCCATGGTATTGATGGCTACAGTAAGCTGGACGTATAATTCCTCCTGATTACCCGACAGGGTGATCTCCCGGGTAGTATAACCGACGTAACTGACGATCAGTTTACTTTTCCTGGCGGAAGCAGGGATGCTGAAGGCTCCGTGGCCATCGGTAAGGGTGCTCTTACCCGTTCCTACAATGATGATGGAGGCTCCGGAAAGGGGAATGGCATTTTTATCCATTACCACACCGTGTAAAAGCTCCTGGCCGGATGGACGGACCGACGTGTCTGTCGCGGGCGGAGCAGGAGCCGGGATGGGCTGGCCAATGCGGGATATGACGATGGTCTTATTCTGAAAGGAGAATTTAAACGGCTGCCCGTTGAGCACACAGCTGAGGAATAAGGGCAGGGAATAATTTTCCGCCCGGATGGTGACGGGCCGGGCATCCTTCAGGATCGTCTCATCGAAGAAAAATACATATCCCGTTTGTTTCTCAACGGCGGCAAAGATCTTCTCAAGCGGCACATTCCTGCCGGAAAAACTGACGGTTTGGGAATGTACGCGGGCGGACACTTGCAGACAGGCGCCCAGCAGTAAGATGGATGTTAGTCGCATTACTAACAGAATTTTGGTGAAGCCGTGGCGCCCCTTCCAGGCTGGCCGGCTAAAAAGAGCCTTAAAATGCATAGATTTGCAGTGTTTGGGTGATGTAATAAGCAGTCCTGCCGGGACTTTGTTTTATAACTGGTTACCCAGACGCCGCCGGGAGTGCTTCCAACACTTCCGGTTTTTGTTTCAGGTACCTATATGAAATTTGATTACTGGGTGACGGTCAATGTTTTTCCTGTTATATGAAATTTGACATCCACGTCCTGTAATAACTGGATCACCTGGGAGAGGTTCAGGTCCCTGGTGATCTTCCCATGAAAGGACCGGACCGGTACATTGCCTTCAAATTTTACTTCGATGTCATACCACCTGGCCAACTGCCTCAGCACCGTTTGCAGGTTGGCATGGTTAAAATCGAACAGCCCTTTCTTCCATGCCATGGCCTGGTCTATGTCCGGGTTTTTGACCAGACTGATCCCTTCCTGAACCCGGGCTTGCTGACCTGGCTCCAGGATCAGGCTGTGGGACGGATCACTCACAATTCTTACACTACCTTCCAATAAGGTCGTTCTGATGTCCGGTTCGCCGGGATAGGCGTTGATATTGAATTGCGTACCCAGTACTTCCACGTCTATCTCCTTCGTTGTTACATGGAAGGGCATGGATGGGTTCTTTGCGATCTCGAAAAAAACCTCTCCTGTGATCTCCACATCCCGGGAGGCGCCCGTAAAGGCGACCGGGAAGCGGATGGAGGAAAGGGCATTGAGCCAGACCTTCGTACCATCGGATAAGGTCAGGGGGGGAGATTGCTCGCCCCGGTTGGTGGTGAGGGTATTATAAAGCAGCGCCTTAACGGCATTTTGTGTTTTCGGCGGTGTGTTGCTGTTATAGGTAATGGCGCCATGCTCATGCTGTACGGTCGTTCTGCCCTGAACGGCCAATTGACCAGATTGGGCGCTGTCGATAGAGACCCGGGTGCCGTCTGCGAGCGTTAATACGGCTTTAGTCGTTCCCGGCGCTACATCATTGGGTGACGAATGATCAATATTATTATTTACGATCCCTGCAGAGGGAGATTGCCGGCTGTGATAAAATAAGTATCCCCCGACGCCTATTAGTAAGAGAATGGCCGCAGCCCATCCCAGCCAGTGCCGGCGAAATAATGGGATAGATCCATTCGCCGAGTCACCCCGTATGGCCTGTTCCAGTTGCAGTCTGAAGTCTTCCGGTATATTCTCCGGAAGGGCGCCTGGCAGAGGGTTGCATAGGGAGAAGATCCGGTGAAATTCTTCCAGGCCGGCCTGGCTATACCATTGAAAGAAAGCGATTGCCTCTTCTTCGGAGAGCGTGCCGGCCCTGTAGCCTTCCATCAGTGCTATGATCTTTTCGTCTTCCATATATTCGACTTATTACTGACAAGTGAGGGAATAAAACGGACACCCCCGAAGGCGTTTTTTTTAAAGAAAAAATAATATGAGAAGGATCAGGGTATCACCGGTGTTTTTTCGAAGGGCGTCTTTCACAGATTGAAGGGCTGCATAAAGATGTTTTTTTACGGCAGAAACACTGATCCCCATTTCATTTGCGATATCGCCCAGGGGCATACCTTCCTGGGTGCGCAGGATAAAGATCCGCTGTTTCTGCGCAGAGAGCTGGTTGATGGCATGGACGGCTGTTTGATAATATTGCTTATATAAATAGTCCTGGTCGGGGGATGTCCCGGCATTCCTGATAGTGTGATCGGAGAGAGATTGGATCACGCGCTGGTTGATCTTTTTTCTCTTCAATTGATTGAAAAGAAGATTTTTAGCCAGCGTATACGCATAATCTTCGAATGACCGGATAAGGAGCAGGGATTCTTTGGCTTTCCAGATCTTCAGGAAAGTCTCATGAATGATCTCCTGTGCATCTTCGTGGGATTGGGCCATAAAGGCAAGTGAGGCATAGAGCTGGGGATAATAATAAGTATACAGGCGTCCATAGGCCATTTGGTCGCCATCGGCGGCGAGACGGACTAGATCGGCTTCATCGGGGATCCGGACGACAGGGTTTTTATTGTAGAGAGGCGGCGGCAAAATATGCAGTGTATGGTTACTCGCAATATAAGTATTTCCATTGGATCCTTTGTCTGTACAAAAGCCTATCTTCTTAAATATCAGTGGGTTTAAATTTTTGTTTGCCAGGGGTGTCTATTTGTTTGTCCTGATTGTCATTCATGGTTCTATCGTTATAGCTACCCATGCGGCTGTTGAATGCCGTTCGTATTCATTAGGCTCCCTTTCGAATATCCAGGCAGGCGCTTCGGTAATTAAGGTAACTGCAGCTATCATAATCTGCTAATTTCATTTTTAACTAAAATTAGCAGTCATGAGAAAAGTCTTACTACTACCGCTGTGCTGCCTTTTACTTTCGGTTGCAACAATGGTGCAGGCACAGGAAATGACCGGCAGGGTGGTTGATTCTGCCGGGAATCCATTATCCGGAGCTTCTCTAAAAATAAAGGGAGTAAAAGCTGGTGTCAGTGCCGGCGCAGATGGCAGCTTCAGGATAAAGCTGCCGCGGGAAGGGATCCTGGTGGTCAGTGCCGTCGGTTATCTTACCCGGGAAGTGAAGGCCGTCAGTGGTTCTTCGTTGACCATTACTTTGCCTGCCAGCGGCCGGGTAATGAATGAAGTGGTGGTAACCGCCATCGGCATCAGCCGGAATAAACGTGAGCTGGGTTCTGCTACACAAACGATCAATGCCGATCAGCTAAATAATACCGGAACGGGGAATCCACTGAGCGAATTGAATGGGAAGGTCAGCGGGCTTACGGTGATCAACAGTTCGGGTGATCCGGGGGCGGGTACTTATATCCGCCTGCGCGGCGTGACATCCGTCACAGGAAATAACCAGCCGCTGATGATCGTGGACGGAGTGCCGATCGATAATTCCATTAATAATTATGATCCTACTGCTGCCGGGATCTTAGCGGGCGGCCCCAACGGCAATCTGCTTGGCGGTGTCCAGCCTACGAACCGGGGGGTGGATCTGAACCCCAACGATATCGAGTCCATCACGCTGCTGAAAGGGCCTGCAGCCACAGCGCTATATGGCATCCAGGCGTCCAGCGGGGCCCTGATCATTACGACCAAAAAGGGTGGGGCGGGGCAGGGACCTGTCCTCACATTCAATTCTTCTTTTTCCGTCGACAAGGTCAGCAAGCTGCCCGAACGGCAAAATCTATATTCACAGGGAACCGGGGGTAAATACGTCGCTTTGAACAGACTCTCCTGGGGTGCGCGGATCGACACTTTATACCGGGACGGGATACGCGATGAATATGATCCGAATGGCCAGCTCGTTGGCGCATCCGACCCAACCAGGAAATCAAAGGCGGTGGTGTATGATCCCTATAAATTCTTCAATACGGGCCTGACCTATAACAATAATATAGCCTTGTCAGGCGGGAATGGAAAATCCGCCTACCGGATGTCCCTTGGCAATCTGCACCAGACCGGGATCATTCCCAGATCCAAATATGATAAGACCACCTTCAATGTAAGCGGGCAATCTGCGTTGTCAAGCCGGTTAAGCATTTCAGGCGGGATCAATTTCATCAGGGGGGCGAACGACAAAGCGCAACAGGGCTCCAATACTTCCGGTGTCATGCTGGGACTACTGCGGACACCACCGACGTTTGACAATTCCAACGGATTAAAGGATGCTGTTAACAATCCGGCGGCCTACCTGTTAGCGGATGGTTCACAACGGGATTACCGTGGGGGCGCCGGATATGATAATCCTTATTGGACTGTGAACCGGGTGACTTTCCATGAAGACCTTATCAGGGCATTCGGATATGCCCAGGCCAGCTATCAGCTGCTGGACTGGATGTCCCTTTCTTATAAGGTGGGGGGGGATGTCTATTCTCAGAATGATAAGAATGGATATGATATAGGGGCTAATGTCGCCGCGGCAGGCGCCATATATCTATCGAATTTTTACAACCAGCAATACAATTCCGATCTCACCATCCATATGAAGAAGACATTTTCCGATGAGTGGTCAGGCGCCTTATTGGTGGGGCAAAATTATTTCACCATAACGAACCACACCAAGATCTCCAATGGTACCGGGTTAACGCTGCCCAATTTCCTGGACATGGCTAACGTTCAGTCTTATACCGCCCAGGAGTATGATTCAAGGAAGCGGACGTCAGCTTATTACGGAGAAGGCCACCTGACATACCGGGACATGCTTTTCCTTACTGTTACCGGCCGGAGGGAGACGTCTTCGACGCTGCCGCCAAAGAATAACAGCTTCTTTTACCCATCCGTCAGCCTGGCCTACGAATTTTTCAAGCCTAATTTTGCCACGCCCAATGCTGTGCTGAGCTATGGAAAGGTAAGAGCTTCTTTTGCCCAGGTGGGTAAGGATGCACCTACACAAGGATTGAATACCTATTATCGTGCGGCAACCGTCAGCGATGGATTTACCGGCGGCATTCTATTCCCTGTAGGCGGTGTTTCCGGATACCAGTTCGGTTCGCCTGTGACCGTCATCGGCAACCCGGATCTCAAAGCGGAAAAGACCAATTCATTTGAATTCGGCACGGACCTGGGTTTCTTTAAGGGCAGGGTCTCACTGAATGCAACTTTGTATTATTCGAAATCTTCGGATGTGATCCTCACTGTGCCTATAGCCTTTTCTTCCGGCTTTGCGGCAGAATTGCTGAATGCTGCAGTCCTTACCAACAAGGGGCTTGAGATCACGCTGAATACGACCCCCTTCAAGTCGCAGGACTGGCGGTGGGATGTGAATTTCAACTGGGCCCGCAATATCAACCTGGTGAAATCCCTGGCTCCCGGAGTAGATCAGGTGGGGATCGCAGGCTTTACCGGTGGTTCGGTGAATGCTGTTCCTGGTCAGCCATTCGGCGTTATATATGGTTCAACCTATCTCCATGCTGACCCTTCCGATCCCAAAAGCCCTTTGGTGATCAGCGATAAGCCGGGAGAAGGTTATGGTATGCCGATCGTCGGCAGCCAGAGCGGCGTGCTGGCAAAGGTGGATCCTGATTGGACGGGCTCGGTGATCACCAACCTTACTTATAAGGCCTTTAACCTCGGAGTCCAATTGGACATCCGGCATGGCGGCCATTTGTGGAATGGCACCAGGGGAGCGATGAGCTATTTCGGCACTTCCCAGGAGACGGCTGACCGGGGGCGGGCTGTTACTTTTCGCGGGCTAGCGGGGCACCTGGATGACAATGGCAATATCTCTCATTTCGATGGGACGGGAGCTGAAGTGCTGAAACCTGGCGGTCCCAATGCGGTGGCTTCCGCCTATAATCAATATTATTGGCAGAATGTCGCCAGCAGCTTTATCGGGCCGGCCGAAGCAGATGTCGAAGGCGCCGGCTTCGTCCGTATCCGGCAGGCCAGCCTGGGATACCAGCTTCCCTCTTCTGCCTTAAAGAATATGCATTTAAAAAGCTTATCGCTGACCCTCTTTGCCAATAATCCACTGCTCTGGACAAAATATAAGGGAGTGGACCCCGAAACAAGTCTTGCTGGTCCCGCCAATGGGCAGGGGTTGGACTATTTCAACGGCCCTGGTGTGAAAAATTACGGCATCCGGCTGGGGCTAAGTTTATAACCCGATCGTGGAAAGGGAAACTGTAAAAACAGAAAAATAAAATTATGAAAGTCAAACACAACTATAAAGAGTCTGTGATCACTGTGATGATCCTTACTTTATTAGGAACGGCGTCCTGTAAGAAGTCATTTTATTCGGATGTGAACGCCAATCCCAATGCTCCTTCCTCCGCGAGTATCGTTCCGAGCGTGCTGCTGCCGCCGATCGAATCGTCCATAGGCTATCTGCAAGGAGGAGACCTGTCCCGGTTCAGCTCCCTAAACATCCAGCAAGTGAAAGGCCTCGGCAACCAGGCGGATGGGTTTTATAAATATATTTACATTTCACAGGATTTCGATAATGTCTGGGGTAATATCTATGCCGCTGTCCTGGAAAATGACGATGTCCTGCTTCAGATGTCCGAAGCCAAAGGATTTCATGCGTACGCCGGAGTCGCCCGTATCCTCCGGGCTTATATGTTGCAGGTGACGGTGGATCAGTGGGGATCTATTCCCTATACGCAGGCACTGAAAGGGGCGGCTAACCTGAAGCCGGCTTTTGACAACGATAAAATGCTGTATGATACCATCGGTAAACTTCTGGATGATGGGATCGCCAATTTAAACAATACCGACCCCGGAGCCCTGGTTCCGGGAGACGAAGATGCTCTGTATGGGGGGAATTCCGATAAATGGATCAAGTTCGCGCATGCCATCAAGGGCCGGCTGTTCATGCATCAAAGCAAGGGCGATGCTGCCATGGCAGCGAACGCATTGACGGAGATGGCTCTGTCATTTACCGCCAATGAGGATAATGCCCGATATGTCTTTGGAAGTACGGAGACCAGTTCCAATCCCTGGTACCAGTTCAACCAGCAGCGATCAGGGCAAATCGGCTTTGCTTCCGGGAAGGTGGCTAAAATGATGACGGACCTGCATGATCCCCGTCTTCCGATCCTGATCGACACGTCGAAAAAGGACGCGTTGCTTTATTATGGCGTAACCGACGCGCCTGTGGAGTTTATCACCTATGACGAGCTTTTATTTGCCTCGGCGGAGGCTGTCCTGAGGAATGGCGGAAGCATTGTGGCGGCCCAGGGATTTTATCGATCGGCCATCACGGCGAATATGAGCAAACTAGGCGTAAAGGATGCGGATATTACCGCCTATCTTACTGCCAATGGGGATTTGCCTGCCAATGTGGACGCTGCCATCGCCCAGATCGCAATGCAGGGGTACCTGGCGCTCTACCTGAACCCCGAGGCCTGGACATTATGGAGGAGGACCAATAGTCCTGCGCTAACGCCTATATCCGGGACAAGCGTTCCCCGCCGGCTGCTGTACCCACAGACGGAATATTCCTATAATAAAGCGCATGTGCCGGCTTCGGTGACCTTGTTCAACCCGAAGGTCTTTTGGGATAAATAAAACGGGAATGGCTATTTTTGCCAATGCAAAAAAAGGAAGAGCCACGTATTTATCAATCCGGGTTTGATTTTTTAAATAAGCTGCGGAAAAATAATAACAGGGAATGGTTCAACGCGCATAAAGCTGATTTCCAAAAGGAATTATTACTGGTTGAAGCATTTGCCGAGGGTTTGTTGAGGCGGCTGAATGCCCATGACATGATAGAAACGCCCTCGGGGAAAAAGAGCCTTTACCGGATCTATAGGGATACCCGTTTCTCCAGTGATAAAACGCCATATAAGACACACTGGAGCGGCAGCTTCAGACGCGCCACCAAATATCGCCGGGGCGGATACCATTTCCATATCGAGCCGGGTAACAGCTATATTGCGGGAGGGTTTTGGGGACCTGTTCCCCAGGATCTACGGCGGATCAGAGATGATATTGCGTTTGATGCTACTCCTATCAGGAAAATATTAAAGAGTAAGACCTTTGTATCCATGTTCAAAACGCTACAAGGGGAGCAACTAAAAACCACGCCGCAGGGATTTGACGCCGGCCACGAGGCTATCGATCTGCTGCGATATAAACAATTCCTGCTTATAAGGTCATTTTCGGATAAGGAGGTTTTGGGTAAGGATTTTTTAAAGGAAGCAAATCTTACTTTTAAAGCCATGCGCCCATTTTTCGATCATATGAGCGATGTGCTGGTGACGGATAGCAATGGTATGGCTATTTGACCTGCCCGCCCGCCCGCTTATTTTGTCTCCCGGACATACTTTTCAATGATCTCCCGGTCGATGCCTTCCTTTTCCACTTTTTCCATTCCCCTTTGAATAAGGGTGTCATTGCTGATACTGACAGTAAACTGGAAGGTTTTGCCTTCCCAATTGCGGTCGCCATAGTAGTCCAGGTGCTCCGTATACTGATTGCCTGCCAGGCTATAGCTGCCTCCGCCTGCGTCGAAATGATTGGAGGAATCTTTCGGGCTTTTCAGGTCATGTTTTAAAAAAGCAAAGTGGGAGTCGTTGATGATCTTTATCATATTGGTCTCCTTCGTGTAGTCGGTGAAGGAGCTGACACCCCGGGTAATGGTGGTGCCGGATACCAGTCTCCAGGTGCCAATAATGTTAACCGTCGAGGCCGGTTGTGGTTTGCAGGCTAAAAACAGGCAAAATGGCAGTGCAATGTGTAAAAAGTTACGTTTCATATGATAAATATATAAATTAGCGTCCATTATGAGTGGTGAAAAAGAACTAAATAAAATAATAGGGAATCTGCAACCCCGATTGAATGAAGGGGAGTATGTTTTTTGTACGGTCCCTATGGGTGGTGTGAAAGTATCGATGGAAGTTGTTATAGGGAGCTTCAGGGAAAGAGAAGGAATGACGGTTGTTTTAAGCAAGGATGTGGCGGATGGGTTAGGACTCAGCTATGATCTGGTCCATTCCTGGATCACACTCAATATCCATTCTTCGCTGGAGGCTGTCGGGCTGACAGCGGCATTTTCGTCGGCTTTGAGTAAGGAAAATATAAGTTGTAATGTTATTGCTGCTTATTATCATGATCATATATTTGTATCCAGGGAGGATAGCAGCAGAGCGTTAGAAGTCCTCGGGAATATTCGATAGACAGGAATTTATGAATAGAATTTTGACCCTTTTTTATTTTTTATTACTTGTTGGCGCCCTTAGCTGTGAGGAAGACAAGTCAAATAACAAGCACCACAGGAAAGCGATCTCCAATAGCAAAAAACCGCCACAGGACGTGACCAGAAAAGTGCTTTTCGAGAAGTTTATTAAGAAATTCAAGCCGCTGACCCTGCCGATGTCCATCAAGACATTGGATATTCAGTCGACGGCTGCTTACAGGCCAATTACGGAAAAGGACAGCATGTTTATCAATTCGGGCTATCCCAATGAGACCTGGGCCTATGGGATACTTCCAGATACATCCGCCAATATTCAGCTGGTCTGGCTTGCCCCCGCTGAGATCTATGATCCTGTCCTGACAACCTTCACGAAAGGCGGTCAGAAGATCAGCGAGCAGCATTTAGGTGTGGGAGGATGTGGCTCCGACTGTTGTTTTACCTGTGATGAGTATATCTATATCAAGAAAGACAGGAGCATTTATTCGGTAGACTCTATTAAAAGCTGTACGTGCGATGAGTCCGGACCGAAAAAGAATACGATGAAAAAATATATCCGGTACAAGACGGGGAAAATAGGAGAAGATGGAAGGATAAGCTTATCCGGGGTTCAGGAGAAAAAGCTGAAATAATTTTGCCGGCGATGTCCAATTCCTCTGATCCCAGTCATTATTGAAGTATAAACAGATACTTTTTTTGCAACAATTTAAAAAAGAAAAATGAAAGACTTCATGTTGTTATTCCGGCAGCCTAACTATGATTATAGCAAAGCCCCGGCGGCAGAATTCCAGGCACTGGCCAAAAAATGGCAGGATTGGGCGGGTGGTATCGCGGCGCAGGGAAAATTAACCAGCAACGGGACTCGTCTTGCCTTGGAAGGGAAGGTTCTGAAGGCTGGTGGCATTGTAACGGACGGTCCCTTTGTCGAGATCAGGGAAATGCTGGGAAGCTTCCTCATTGTCAAAGCCGATAGTTTAGAGGAGGCCACCACATTGGCTCACGGCTGTCCTGCGTTGGATGCCAATGGCAGTGTAGAGATCAGGCCTATTATGGGATAAGATGGAAAAAGAGCAAACCTCACTTAAACGGTTGTTCCAACAGGAATTCTCCAAAATGGTTGCTGTGATCAGCAGCCTTTTTGGCTTGCAGCATATCGAGATAGCGGAAGATATTGTCAGCGAGACATTCCTGCAGGCAACAGAGACCTGGGAGACGAAGGGAACGCCTCCCAACCCAACCGCCTGGCTTTATGCGGTGGCTAAGCAAAAGACGCTCTATTATTTCAGGAGAAACAAGATACTCCGGAAGAAAGTAATCCCCGAGCTTACAGCCAGGCAGGAAAATAGCGAGGAGATCGAAGAGCCGAATTTTTCGCAGCAGAACATTAAGGACAGTCAGCTGCAGATGCTTTTTGCCGTTTGTAATCCTGCTATTGCCAGTGAGGCGCAAATCGGGCTGGCTTTACGAATTCTTTGCGGTTTTGGGATCGATGAGATCGCCGAAGCATTTTTGTCCAATAAAGACACCATCAACAAAAGATTGTTCAGGGCAAAGGAAAAACTGCGCACCGAAAAAGTAAAGATGGGGCTGCCGCAGGAAAATGAGATCGTTTCCAGGCTGGACAATGTATTGCACATCATTTACTTACTTTTTAGCGAAGGGTATTATTCCAAGACCCAAAGTCAGATCTTACGGAAGGACTTTTGTCTTGAAGCATTGCGGCTTGGTCTTATGCTGACGGAATATGAAAGAACCAATTTGCCCAAAACAAATGCATTAATTGCGCTTATGTGTTTTCATGCTTCGCGGTTCAGCGCCAGGGAGACCAGTGAGGATACGATGGTCCTCTACGAGCAGCAGGACGAAGCATTATGGGATAGGGAGCTGATAGATCAGGGCAAGCATTTTTTGTATCTTTCGGCAGAAGGCAGCGAGGTAAGCTCTTATCACCTGGAGGCGAGGATTGCCTGGTGGCATAGCATGAAAGAGGATACGCAGGAAAAGTGGGAAAACATCCTGAGTCTGTACAATCAGCTGCTGCTGGTGAATTATTCGCCCAGCGTCGCCCTTAACCGGACTTTTGCCCTCTACAAGGCCAATGGGCGGCAGGAAGCCCTGGTGGAGGCTGAAAAGCTGAAATTGGATAATAATCATTTCTATTATATACTGCTGGGAGAGCTTTATAAAGGCCTGGATAATGAAAAGGCTAAGCTCAACTTTCAAAAGGCTTATTCCCTGGCCAAGACCCAGACTGAAAGGCAGGACATCCAGGAAAAGATTGACAATATGCCCTAAAATCTGAAAAGTTAAAGTGCTATTTTTAGGCTTTAATTCACCTGTTTCATGGACATCTTTTATACAATCCTGATTGCCCTGTGGAGCTACCCTCTTATTACCCTTTACCTTGTCCGGTCGCATGGGAAGAATGGCATCGTTCGAAAGACGACTACGTATGTTTCCCTGGGATTAATGGTGATTGCTACATTCGGACTAGTCACTAAAATATCCACCACTTCATTGACTGTCGATTGGATCATACTTTCCTTTTTCTATTTCTTTGTTTCTTTCGTTCTCTGGCTGGGGCTGTTTGGAAGGAATAAAATATTCAAAGCCCTCTCATCCTTTGCGGCGATGCTGATATGGGGAGCAGGTTATTTATACAGTACAATCGGGATACCGGGCATTGGATTTATAGCGATGGATCATACACCGAAAAAGACGATCAGGATCAGCGATAGAGTATATTACAAGGAATATGAGGCAGGAAACGCGCCTGACGACTGGAGAGGAGTGAGGGTATGTCTTTTTGAAAACTTTTCAACTTTTCCTATTTTTGAAAGGCAATTTTTTGAAAGAGATTATATAAGCAGCAGTCGTCATGACTTCCATTCCTTTTCAGGAGAGATCCATGTGAATTATTTTCCGGAAAAGCAGGCGCTCGTATTATCGGATACAGCGAAAAACAGTGATACATTACATATCATGGAAAGATGAAAATTAAAAATATTTCACATCCTGTTGCTCCCATCGGTATTCATCTTTTTATTAATGGCCTGTTTTAGCTATCTAACGGAGATTGTCTATTACCACACTGCTCCGGTGGGGTTTATCATATGACTTAGTAGTTAATTTTGACTTTTCCTGATTGGGCAACTCTTTAAAACAATAATGTAATGACACCGAAGCAAGTCGAGTTGGTGAGATCGTCCTGGCTCCATGTGGCTGCCATCGATCCTGACATCGTGGGTACGCTGTTTTACAACCGCCTGTTTGTGACCGCTCCCGGCGTAAAGCATATGTTTCACCGGCCTATTCCGGAGCAGTCAAGAAAGCTATTGACTATATTGGATCATGTCATTGAGAAGCTGGATGCCCTGGAAGAGATCTTGGAAAATATCGTAAAGCTTGCCCAAAGGCACAATAACTATGGTGTAAAACCGGAACATTTTGCAGATGTGGGAGAAGCTTTACTCTGGACCTTGGAGAAGAGCCTGGGTAACAAATGGAACGATGAACTGAAAGAAGCATGGACACTGTGCTATGTCAGGATCTCTTCGGCTATGCTGAATGCGGTGAAACATATAAAGTTGAAGGATTGAGGTATAACTGCCACGCACGTAAAAAGATCACTACTTTGTCTTCACTACTTTCACCCAATCGACCATGAGCTTACACTGATCCCGCTGGATAGCCTCTACGGTAGGCGCGGGCAGTCCATAATAAGGCGCCTTGACCCCATTGATCTTTGCCGGGTATGCCCCTCCCAGTGCAAAATTCAGGACAAGGTATTCTGGCGTGTCGAAGCTCCATTTCCCGTAATGTTCCGCCATGGGACGTGTTACCCTGAACATGGGGACGCCGTCGTATTTGAATACCAGGCTATTCGGCGTCCAATCCACGGCATACACGTGCCACTGGGTGACATCATTTTTACCTGCGAAATAAAGGCGGTTTACAAAAGGAGTTTCTCCGCTGTAGCCGGAGCCATGCACGGCTGCGCTGGCCCAATCGCTTTCGCCTATGTATTCCATTATATCTATTTCACCCGACTCCGGCCAGTTGCCATTACCCAGCAGCCACCAGGCGGGCCAGAGGCCGGCGCCTTCCGTCAATTTGATCCTGGCGGAAGCTTCGCCATAGGTGAACTCCATTTTCTTATTCGTATTAATCCTGCCCGAAATAAAGTCAAACTTATTCCCTTCCGGTGTCGTATACCCAGGAGAAAATCTTGGCTGTATGACAAGACTGCCATGATCTATATAGATGGTGGCAGACGAATCCACATAGGCCTGCTGCTCTTTGTTATTGGTATGACCAGTGATCTCTACATTCCATTTGGTCCTGTCCAGCTTTGCGCCGGAAAAGTCATCAAAGAAGACTGTTTGGCTTCGGGCGTTGCTGCTGATCAGACAAAGCAAGGCCGATCCGCTCAATGCGAGCGCGAGCCGTCGTATTGAACTATGCATAGTGAAGGGTTTAAAAAAAGCTCAGCAAAAAACGGGATTTATTTTTCGCTGAGCTCCTGATATATTATTTGAGATTTGAATTTACATCTTCCTGGGCCTGCGGGATGGGGATATATTCGCTTTTCCCTTTTATAAAGCCCGGCGCCAGTACGGTAGCAGCCTTATCGGTCCTTAACAAGTCGTTGAAGCGTTCGCCCCACCATTCACAGATGAGCTCGGCATGACGTTCGTCCATTAACTGGTCTATAGTGGCATTGGTCAGTGGTGTAAGGCCTACCCGGACCCGAACCTCATTGATCTGGGCATCTCCGTTCTGTCCCTTACGAATTTTTGCCTCGGCATTCATCAACAACACCTCTGCATACCGGAGCATGTGGATATTGTTATTGGCGCCATAGTAGTCGACCCTGCCCGGGGTCATTTGTGATGTAGGGAAATAGGCTTTGCCATTAAAGTACTTTTTCCTCCCGGCATTCCCGGAAACTTTGTCGCCATCGGGAGTAACAACGAAAGTATTGATGTCGCCGTCTACGCCGCAATATTGGATGGCCGTTTTTTTCCGAATGACATCATTGCGGGCTGTCAGGAAATCAACTGCTTTTTGCGTGGGGACCATCCAGCCCGGTCCGCTGATCACGCCTCCGAACGTATTTTCCGGCGCCTGGAAAAGAAAGAAATTGGCCCAGGTCTCACCGGGGTTTGCACCTGATGTCACAATATCGCCTGTTGGGTTGCCAAAATCCGAATATTGGAATTCCAGGATAGCTTCATCGGAAAGCTTGCCGGGCTGTTTCCATAACTGGTAAAAATCATTGAATAAGGAGAACTTGTGACTATTGATGATCTGGTTGGTACAATCCAGCGCCACATCCCAGTTAGCGTTGTTGTTATCGTTGCCGGCAAGGTCCATCGCGGCTTTGGCTTTCAACATCAATGCGGTGTATTTGGTTACTCCTCCCAGATGTTCTGCCTCGTTGGGTCGCTTATCTTCCAGGCTGGCGATGCAGGTGTCCATTTCAGCCATTACATATTTTTTCATGTCTTCAATGCTGCTCTTTTTTGCATCGGCCAGCGTCTTCACATCGTTGCTCTCGTATCCAAGGATCGGTACGGCGCCATATTGCCTGCCGATGTAAAAATGGGCCAGCGCCCTGAAAAACCTGACTTCTGCACGATAGCGTGCAAGGAGCGCTGTATTAGCAGCGTCCGATGCAGGTATGTTCTTACCAAATTGATCCAGTTCGACCAGCGCGCTGTTAGCTGCAAATACTACGGAGTAAAGATTGATCCACATATCATTTACTGCCCAATAGCTCTTCACTGTCACATCCGTCTGGAAATTATGGATGCCGATCTGTCCCGCGTCGTCATTCCCCGGCTCGATATCATCACTGCGTTCGGAGAGCATGGCAGTGATGATCCACCTGTTAAAACTTCCGCTGCTGGCGGTCCTGTATACGCCGGACACGGGTTGGTACATGTTGGACAGGTTGGAATAGTCAATTTTGGTCGCCTGTCCCTGATTTTCCTGGGGACGGTCCAGAAATTTCGAACAGCCTGACAAAATAGAAATGCTGATGACGCAGGCTATTAATTTTACATACTGTTGCATATTCAATATTTTTATTTTTTCGATCTTAGTGATACCGTTTAAAAAGTAGCTCTTACCCCCATGCTGTAGGTTGCCGATGTCGGGTAGACATTGGCATCATAGCCATATACTCCCTGATAGGACGGTATTTCGGGCGTAAACCCATTGTACTTGGTGAAAATGAACGGCCTGTCCGCCGTGGCAAATACCCGCAAGCCAATGGGCGACGTCTTGCCTATATTAAAATTATATCCCAGCTGTATGTTTTGTATCCGCAGGTAGGCGCCGCTCTCCACGAAAAACGTATTACTCTGTTTGAACCAACCTTGTCCGATGGCATATGCCGAAGGATAGGAATTGCTGGTACCAGGGCCCGTCCAAAGGCTGGTGGCAAATTTCTCATCGATATTCAGTGTGGTGGATGCTTTGTAGAGCTTTCCGCGATTCAGGTTCAATATTTTATTTCCCGCAACCCCTTGAAAAGCGATGCTGAGATCAAAATTTTTATAATCAAGTCCCAGGTTGAATCCGTAGGTGACTTTCGGCAGATAGCTACCCATATTGATACGGTCGTTATTATCCAGGATGCCATTGCCGTCCTGGTCCTTATATTTAAGGAATCCGGGAACTATTTTTGAGGTGGCTGTTGCATTGAAATTGGCAGCAATAGGGTCCTTATCGACTTCGTCCTGTGTTTGGTACACGCCAATGGACTGATAGCCATAGAAATAATTAATAGGCTGCCCCACCGTAGTACGATTGGGAAACTCGGCCGTCCACTCCGGGAAACCACCGGTGAGCAAGGGTAGGGAACCCATATTGGTGACCCTGTTCTTCAAGGTGGAGAGATTGCCGCCGATCTGGTAGCCCAGCTGGCCTATTTTATCGCTCCAGCTCAATACTACATCAAAACCGCTGTTCACCATCTCGGCCCAATTGCCATAAACGGCGTCGTAGCGATAGGGTATAGGCCGGTTAAAAGCCAGTCTGCTTGTTTTACGGTTATAATAATCAACAGAACCTTTCAGTTTCCTGTTCAATACTTCAAAATCGATGCCGCCGTCCCATTCTGTAACAACTTCCCACGCTAGATCTGTAAAGTACCGATCAACCGTATAGCCGGATACGTACTGACCATTCGCTGTTGCTGTACTGCCAAAGATGGCGGAGTTATTAATTCCCGAGTGAACGATGGCATATGCTGCATTTGGACTAACGCCGTCATTGCCCAGCTTGCCCCAGCTTCCCCGCAGCTTTAAGAAATCGAAGATCTTCTGATCTTTCATAAAGTCTTCCCTGCTAATAACCCAGCCCAGGCCTACCGAGGGGAAATAGCCCCATTTGGTCTGGTATTTTGAGCTGCCGTCCGCACGGAAGGTGGCGGTAAGCAGGTATTTATTGTCAAAATCATAAGTACCGCGTGTAAAATAGGATATGTTCGCGTTGCGTGAGCCGTCCTCAGTAGGGGTATAGGTATTTCTACCCTGGCCTACATACCAGGCTTCCTCATTGTCAGGTACGCCATCTGCGCTTACCGAAGTTTTCCTCCACCGTTCCTCCCTGGTGGACTGTCCCAGTAACAGGGTCCAGTGATGCCGACCTATACCATCCCTGTAAGTAAGCAGGTTATCTAAAATGTAGTTGGTATTACGCTCCTGCGTAGAATTCAGATGAGTGACAGCATCGGGGTTTGCACCTGGTCCCAGATTGTACCGGGGAGTAAATTGAATTCCCGACAGAGAACTGTATAACTGGCTGAATTGGGAACGAAAAGTGATCTTATTTTTCCAGAAAGCGGCTTCAGCATAGACGGTGGGTAATACCTGGAATGCCTTGGCCCTGTCATAATTATAATAAGCGGAGGCTACAGGATTTGCATCATCTCCCCGTCCAATGACCGAGGCCGTTGCAAATCTTACAGGGAATGCATTGACGTTGGTGCTGTCGTACACAGGGAACAGGGGAGATGACGAATATGCCTGTGCCCAGGCGCCATTGGCAGGATTAAAGGTGGTAGAATTGTTGAGATGGGCGGTAAAACCTACTTTCAACCACGAATAAGCTTTGGCCTCCATTTGAAGGTGGATATTATACCTTTTAAAATTGCTCCTGGCCTCCATAATACCATTCTGATACGTATAATTGAAGCCGGCAGCATAGGTCACTTTGTCGCTGCCGCCTTGCAGGTCGATGCCATTGTTTGAGATCATCGCCTTGCTTCTCAGCAATTCGTCATACCAATCGGTGCTGGTGGTAGGACTAAATCCGCTGCCTCCAAACTTTTGCGCCGAAAGCATGGCTGTACCGCTGTCCTGAACGGATTGCCGCCCCAACGAGAAAGTAGTGTATTCCTTCCCGTTGGCCATTTTAAGCCGGTGGGCAGGTGTCTGAAAACCGACATACCCGTTGTAGGTAACCCTGGTTCTCATATTGAGGGACCCTTTTTTCGTCGTGATCAGCACGACCCCATTGGCTGCGCGCACGCCATAAATAGCTGCTCCCGAAGCATCTTTCAGGACAGACATTTCAGCGATATCGTTCGGATTAAGAAAACCAATATCGGTGACAAACATTCCGTCCACCACATAGAGCGGGTTCTCATTATTAAAAGATCCAACTCCCCGGATCCGCACGTTGGGAGAACTGCCCGGAGCGCCGGAGCTTACTACCTGTACTCCCGGGACAGCGCCCTGCAGCGCTTCCATAGCGGTGGCGGTGGTGCGTTTAAGCATGTTCTCGGTGTTCACTGTGGTAACCGGGGCGGTCAGGTCTGCCCTTCTTTGCGTGCCGTAGCCGATAACAACTACTTCGTCCAATTGCCGGCGGTTGGCCAGCAGGCTTACCTGAAGGTCATTTGCGATAGCAACTATTTGTCTTTCATAGCCAATGGCGGAGATGGCCAAGGAATCGTCCGTGGCAGCGACGGTGAGGCTAAACAGGCCGCTCGCAGATGTCGTGGTGCCTGTCGTGGACCTGTTCTTTACAACGACAGATGCTCCCGGAAGGGGCTCGTTCTTGTCATTTACTACTTTACCGGTGATTACCCTGTTTTGGGCTTGTGTGAAGGGAGGAATTCCTAACAACAATAGTAGGAATGACACAAGGACCTGAGTCAGTGTTTTTTTCATATGCAAGTTTTAGTTTTTGTGTTGACGGTGACCTATTTCCAGGCAAAGCTAGGAATTGTCATATTAAAATCATTATTAATTTAAACAAAGCGTTAGCCCAGTCAAACGTTGGGAATTTTGGTATGATAAAAGTAGAGGGGCTACATCCCATAAAAAATTATTGGACTACATCCCTACTACTACCAGGTTAAAAAAACCTAATTTTAGGCTTGCAAGACTACGTCTGGACTACATCTGTAAAAAACGCGACCTCAAAAATTGCCTGTCATTATGAGAAATAGGGCCTTGCTGCTGCTGGTAATATCCTATGGGGTGTCGACAGCCTCCGCACAGGGGACCATTGGTCTCCGGGAAGTGGTCAGCTATGAAAAACAGACCTATAATGCCGGCGCCCAGAATTGGGATATCCGCCAGGATATCCAGGGCCGGGTCTATTTTGCCAATAATGAAGGGTTGCTGAGTTTTGATGGTATTTACTGGAAGCTTTATCCCCTGCCTAATAAGACCATAGTGCGGTCCATTGAATTCGGGTCTGACCACCGGATCTATGCGGGCGCCCAGGATGAGATCGGCTATTTCTCCCCCAATAGATCGGGAAAGCTGGTGTATACTTCTCTGAAGGACCTGGTGCCTGAGGGTGACAGAAAATTTGCGGACATCTGGAATATCGTTTCGTATGGCCGTAGTATTTTTTTTCGCAGCGACAATAAGATATTGCGGTATACTAATGATGCAATCGAGGTATTCCGCCCTTTTTCCGACTGGGTCTTTATGGGCCAGGCGGGTGGAAAGCTGATCGCCCAGGACGCCAAAAAGGGGCTGTTGGTTTTTAAACAGGGTGCATGGGAATCTTTAATAGGTGCGGGCGCCTTGCCGAAGGATATACAAATTAATGCCGTCATCACCATTGGACCGGATTCCTCCCTGGTGACCACTTCGCAGAGCGGTCTGTTCATATTGAACGGTGACCGTCTTATTCCCTTTACGCCTTCCGGGAAAGGATTCTTTCCCAAACAGAGTTTTTCGGGTGCGGTAAGGGTGGATGAGGAGTGCTTTATCGTTGGCTCTTATACCAATGGTTTTTACCTGATCAATAAGCGGGGGCAGGTATTGGAAAACCTCTCCAAGCGGGAAGGGCTGCAGAATAATAACGTAAGGAGCGTCTTTATGGATCGCAACCACAACATCTGGTTGGGGCTGGACAGCGGCATCGATTTTATTGCGTTTAACAATGCCGTCAAGCATATCAATCCTGCCATCATGAACTCGGGGTCGGGATACGCTGCTGTCATCCATCATAACAAGCTTTTCCTTGGTCTTTCCAACGGCATTTATGAATTCCCCCTGTCCCCGGATGCGAAAGATCTCAGTTATGCGCCAAATGAATGCAAGATCATTGCTGACGGACAAGCCTGGGGGCTTTACGTGGTGAATGACCAGTTATTAGCTGGTAAGGAAGAGGGGTTTTTCCGGGTGAAGGACGATAAGGTGGAGCCGGTTATGAAGGGTAGGGGGTTCTGGACTTTCCAGGGCCTGGAGGATGTCCGTCAGGGCGCCTTGCTGGCGGCCGGCAATTATCATGGCGTGCGGCTTTTTATGTCGGATGGGAAGGGTTTTGAAGATAAGGGAAATATCACGGGCTTCTCGGAGTCGGCCCGCTTTGTTGCGGTGGACGATAACAATACAGTATGGGTTTCCCACCCTTACCGGGGGGTGTACAAGCTCCCGCTGTCCACTGCAGCGGATGCAGCCTTTAAGCTGTATACGGAAAAGAATGGTTTACCCTCTTCGCTGAATAATCATGTGTATAAGGTCAAGAACCGCGTTGTCGTGGCCACGGAGAAAGGGATATATGAATATGATCCGGGCAAGGACAGGTTTGGGCCTTCCGCTTATTTCCGGGAGATATTCGGCGATCAAAGCATCCGGTACCTTAAGGAAGATCCCAGCGGCAATATCTGGTTTATCCAGGATAAGACCATCGGTGTGGTGGATTTTTCCACCTTCAAACCTTCCATCATCTATCTGCCGGAGCTGAAGAGCAAGATGCTCAGCGGATTTGAACATATCTATCCTTTGAATGACAATAATATTTTTCTCGGCGGCGAAAAAGGGTTTTATCATATCAATTTTGCAAAATACAAGCAGAACAACCATCCGCTCAGCGTGTATATACGGACGGTGAAAGCCATAGGCAGAACAGACAGTCTTTTGTATGGCGGTTATTTCGGCGAGGTCAATGAAGACTACGGGCAGGGAAAGTTAAAGACGCCATCCATCAGCCATCACTGGAATTCCTTCCATATCGAATATGCGTCTCCACTTTTCGAACAGCAGTCAAATATTGAATACAGCTATTTTTTGGAAGGTTTTGACAAGAACTGGTCCGAATGGTCCAAGCGGCCGGAAAAAGATTATACTAATCTTCCGGCAGGCGACTACACTTTCCAGGTCAAGGCCAGGAATAACCTGGGCAATGAATCGGCCATCAATGTATATAGTTTTATGGTGCAGCCACCCTGGTATCAAACCTTCTGGGTGTATGCTGTCTATTTGTTGCTGGGGGTCTATCTGGCTTATTTCCTCTATCGCAGGCATCACAAAAAGCTGCTGGCGGAAAGAGCCAAACACCAGGAAGAACAGAAACGCCAGGCCTATCTGCATCAGTTAGAGCTGGAAAAATCCGAGAAAGAAGTTGTCAAGCTTCGAAATGAGAAGTTAGAATCGGAGATAGAGTTTAAAAATTCCGAGCTGGCGACCACCGCCATGCACCTGGTACAGAAGGAAGAATTCATTACCCGGATCAAGGGCGAGCTGCAGCACCTGGAAAAAGCGGGAATGGACAAAGCGGCACCGGGTGAAGTAAAGAAGCTGCTCCGCAGTCTTTCTGAAGAGGAGGGGCTGCATAAGGAATGGGAGCAGTTTTCCGTACATTTCAACAAAGTGCACAGCGATCTGCTGATCATCCTTAAGGAAAAATACCCCAGCCTCAAGGCTCATGAGCTGAAGCTTTGCGCTTATCTCAGGATGAACCTGTCCAGCAAGGAGATTGCCCGGCTGATGAGCATTTCGGTACGTGGCGTGGAGATCAGCCGGTACAGGGTCCGTAAAAAATTACAGATACCGACAGAGACCAATCTTTTCCAGTTCCTGTTTGATCTGCAGCGGGATGGAATGAAGGGATAAAAAAGGGGACGCACGCTATATTACCCGGATAAGCGGGCCGTCTTCTTTGGCTTTGAGCACGCCAAGAGGATGGCAAAGGTTCGCGGGCAATCCCAATGCTTTCCATTGAGCTTCAAATTCTACGACACCTTCTTCGGCCACGGCTACCAGCAGACCACCACTGGTTTGCGGGTCTGCGAGGATAGATCGTTTTTCACCGGACAGCTCATTCACTTTGTGTCCATAGCTGCTCCAGTTGCGATGTGTGCCGCCAGGTATACATTTTTGTTCGAGATAATACGGAAGGGTTGGAATGACCGGCACTTTATCAAATTCGATGATGGCGGACAGACCGCTGCCTTCGCACATTTCCGACAGATGGCCGAGCAGTCCGAACCCTGTGACATCCGTCATGGCTTTCACCTGCGGCAGATGTCCGAATATTTCTCCCGCCTTATTCAATGAGACCATGCTATTTAATGCAATGGCGGCATCTTCGGGCCTCAGCAATCCTCGTTTTTGTGCGGTGGAGAGGATGCCTACCCCCAGGGGCTTCGTTAAATACAGGCGGTTACCGGCCGTAGCGGTAGAATTTTGTTTGAGGTCAGTCACGTTTACAAGCCCGTTGACTGAGAGGCCAAAGACCGGCTCGGGACAATCAATGCTATGGCCTCCTGCCAGGGTAATGCCTGCCTCGGCACAGATGGCCCTTGCGCCTTCCAGCACTTTTTGCGCTTCGTCCGGCGGCAGCTTTTCAACAGGCCATCCCAGGATGGCAATAGCGAGGACCGGCTTACCGCCCATGGCATATACGTCGCTGATGGCATTGGCGGATGCTATCCTTCCAAAGTCATAGCTGTCGTCCACGATCGGCATGAAAAAGTCGGTGGTCGAGATGAGGGCCGTGCCGTTGCCGAGGTCTAATACCGCCGCGTCATCACGCTTGTCGTTGCCAACCAGCAGCCTGGGGTCGGGTGGGGCGATGCGGCTGCTATGAAGTATCCTGTCCAGAATGGCGGGGCTGATCTTGCAGCCGCATCCTGCTCCATGAGAGTATTGTGTCAACTTTATATTGGAATCCATGCTCATTCTTTCAGGTAGTTGCAAGCGGTAATAAATTTTTTGCGGTGATCAGTATCTGGCCGGCATTTGCCGCCGGATCGTCAGCCCGGATGTCGACGGGAAAGATACGGCCGGCCTTCCGGCTATTCATGCCTGTCCGATACGTTTTGTCATAATACACTAATACGATGCGTATGAAATCTTCCATACGGTGTTCGCGGATAGCAGTCAGCGCATTTTTTGTCTGTTCGGGACCAAGCCTTTTCCGGATGCGTTCAGTGCATTCCGACAGGAAGGTCTTGTCCAGCGATCCATATTCACGGACCAGCGCCCGGATGCGTTGTTCTGTAGGTACCTGCAGATCGAACAGGTCTGCGGCTTGCATTTGGTCCCAAAAAGGGCGGGGGATATTACATCTGCCGATGCTGATGCTTTCATCTTCCACCCATATTTTCTTTTCATGGTCCAACTGATCCAACTGATGTGAAAGGTTATTTTCAAACTGTTCCTGGGTGGGCTGTACCAGCTTATTCAGACTGCCATAAGCAGAGCCCTGATGCCGGGCAAGGTCTTCGAGATCAATGACCTGTTGTCCCATCGATCCAAGCTGCTGCAATATCCTGGTCTTTCCGGATCCGGTCATGCCGCCTATTACCCATAGATCATAAGCAGCCCCGAACTGGCGCAGCACCCATTTCCGGTAATGCTTGTATCCTCCTTTCAGGACATATACTTCAAATCCGTACAGGTTCAGTGCCCAGGCCATGGCGCCGCTGCGCATGCCACCCCGCCAACAATGGACTGTGATCTTTTTGTGCGGGGCTATTTCCAATGCATGGCGGATAAAGCCGGACCATTTGCCGCCCGTAAGATCAAAACCAAGCAGAATGGCCGCCTCCCTGCTCACTTGTTTATAAGTAGTGCCTACCTGCACTCTTTCTTCGTTGCTGAATAAGGGAAGGTTCGAGGCGCCGGGTATATGCCCCCGGGTAAATTCTGCGGGTGTACGTACATCCGCCACAGGAGTGGAAGCGCCCATTTTAATGAGATCGTCGATCGTAATCTCCCGGATCATTACTGTTGATGTTTTTTATGACATCAGGGGATAAATATAAACTTTATCTTTGAGGCATGCACAGGAATAAGCGTAACAAAAAATAAATCAAATGAAATACCTTATCTATTGTTTGCTGGTCTTTCTGACCGCTGCTGCTACAGGGCAGACTTCCTCTTCCGATGATATAAGAACGCTGGAAAAACTGAATGAGGATTGGATCCATTCGTATCCCGGGAAAGACACGGCTACCCTTGCCAGGATCTTCGCGGATGACCTGATCATGATCACGCCTAACGGTTCGAGGCTGAGCAAGAAGGAGTGCATCGCCAATCTGGCATCTCCGGGTCAGCGGATCGCTTCGACCAAGGTGGACAAGGTGCAGGTGCGGCTGCTGGGAAATATCGGGCTGGTGATGGCTGAAGCCAGCTTTATCAGTTTGGACAATGGGAAGGAGGTCCCGGGACGTACGAATTACCTGGATGTGTATGAAAAAAGAAATGGGAGATGGGTGGCTATAGCTGCACACGTAACTTTTTTGGGGCAGTGACATACCGGACTATACGCTGGAAGTGGCAAAAAGATCCATGGACAAAGGCAATCTTCCCTTCGGATGTATCATGACCGGTCCTGATGATATTATTTTGCTGGAAGGGGAGAACACCGTCATCACAGAGGAGAATATGATCGCACACTGCGAGATCAACCTGATCCGCCAATTAAGCAGCCGCATAGAGCCTCACTTCCTGGAATACTGTACGCTTTATGCCAGTACGGAACCTTGCGCTATGTGCGCCGGGGCCATATTCTGGAGCGGTATCGGTACTGTCGTGTATGCGCTGGGCAAGGATACTGCCTGCTATGAGGAATGGTCGAAGGCGAAAAGCTAAAACTTCTTATCTTCAGGAAAAAAGAAGATGACACGTGTCTCTCTGTCCCTCCTGTTCCTGCTCTTGCTCCGGCTATCTCTTTTCTCTCAGCGGGTGATCGAAGTCAGCTATACACAGGATAGCAAGGGAAACCTGGTTTTTACCTGTAACAACCGGGCCTTTTGCACCTATGTGCTATCGGTCAATTTCACTACTTTTCAAAACGCGAAGGCCGACCATACATTGCCCTATGAAGGGGAAGTAAAACCCGGCATGAACAGGCTGTTCACCGTGTCACAGGAAGGCGCCGGCGACCTGCAGATAAAATATACCAGCAGCTATCAAAAAGGGTGCCTTCATCCTTCTATTACTCCAGCGTTCACTTATATCCTCCCCATTGCACCCGGAAAAGAGACCCAGGTATTTGAAATGAATAAAACGCCCGGCGCCGACGGGCAGGATAGTGGATTGGTCGTTCGGCTGAAGATGCAGCCGGGAGATACCATTTATGCGGCCAGGCGAGGGGTAGTCACGGCTGTACGTACCAACAGTGCGGAGAATGATGCAGGCGCTGCTGCGACGGATAACTGGAACGCTGTGGAGATCGTTCATGGAGATTGTACATTCGGCCAGTACGGAGTTTTTAAAAAGGACGGCGCTTTTGTTCATCCCGGGCAAACAGTGGAGGCGGGAACCCCGCTCGGCCTTGTTGGCGGCGATAAGTTCGGCAGGGGCGCCGATGTGAGATTCAATGTCAGCTATTACCAGGGGCCACGGAGCATACCTCTTTCTATGCAATTCTGGACAAAGAAGAACGGGAAGGGAAGATTAAAGCACGGCGCCACCTATATAAGCGAACATCCCAAGGCAATTCTATCGCAGGAAGCGCCCGCGCCGCCCGCGACTAAAAAGAAGGTCACGACTCCTCCGAAAAAGAAAGGCTGATGCGGGTGTAGTTGATCTTTGTCGTCTACCGTGGTAAGAGATTTGCAGGAGATGCAGTGTAAACCTATTTGCAAATATATTAAACCAGAAAAAATGTTCAGTTTTGATAAAACATTCAGCACTTTTTCGGTCAATGACCTGGGAAAAGCCAAGGATTTTTACCGGAAAACATTGGGTCTCGATGTAAAGGAACAGCCGGAAGGGCTTGACCTGAACCTTCCCGGGGGCCAGCGGGTCTTTATCTATCCGAAGCCGGATCATACGCCGGCCACGTTCACGGTGTTAAATTTTCAGGTAAGAGATGTAGAGGCTGCGGTAGACGAGCTTGCGGCCGCGGGGGTGCAATTCGAACAATATGAAGGGCAAATGAAGACAGATAAGAAGGGTATCGCACATGGCAGCAATGGTATGGGGCCTGAGGCTATAGCCTGGTTTAAAGATCCTGCCGGTAATTTTATATCTGTACTGAAAGACAGGGGGTGATTCCCATATATGTAATTTTTTTCCAGAAATTGGAAAGCAGCCAATAGCCTTTTTGGGATAAGGGTTTGATAATCAGGTGTATTGATTGTAGCACTTTATTTGCGCTATATATTACATAATCCAATATGTTTATGAAGGCTTCTTACCCTGAACACCTGATCCGTATTGTTATCCTTTACCTGGCCTCATGTTTTTGTATCCGGCCGACTTTTGCACAAAGTTATTATCCGGGGGGCTTGGGCAATACGAACCTTCTCATCTGGCTGAATGCCAACAAGAGCAGTTCCATTACAAAGAACGGGTCGAACCAGGTGAGCCAATGGTCGGACCTCAGCGGCAATGGTTATAATTTTGCCCAGGCTACCACGGCCAACGAACCGGTGTATGGGGCAACGGCAGCGCCCAATGGACGGCCGGCATTGACATTCACATCTACGAGCTCGCAGTATTTGGCTTTGGGTTCCTTACCCTCCAGCATTTCCTTTACCGGCGGCGTAAGCACATTTGCCCAGGTCAGCTTCAATGCTTCGCAGACCAGTTGGGGATGGGAGAGGGTCTATGATTTCGGCAATGGCCAGGCCTCCAACAATATTACGTTCGGTCGAAGAGGCTCTACTACTAATTTTTACTATGAGGGCTTTACCGGCACCACTGGCGACCAGACCTATACCACTTCCAATGTTGTCGTCAATGGGTCCAGTAATATCTATGAAGTTGTACAACAAGGAGCAGCAGTGGGGAACTATACTGCTGTGCGTCATTATTTGGCAGGCGTTTCCCAGGCTGATAACGGCGCCGCTGGTTCCAATACCTGGGTACCCCCTTCAATTGCACGGACTAAAAATTACCTCGGCCACAGCAACTGGGCTGTGGATGATTATTTCTCCGGAACCATGTCCGAGATACTCATATATAATTCAGCTTTCAACACGACCAAGCGGGTCATCATGGAAAATTACCTGTCCGCAGCATGGAACCAGACGGTGAGCGTTTCCAGGTATACCCCGGCGACAACCACTACTTATGGGACGAACCTGGTTGGGGTAGGGTATACCAGCGGGACGGACAATTTTTTGACCAATCCGTCCGGTTCTACGGACGGCTTTGGCTTCAGCAGCGGCACAGGCGCCACGGATTTTTTAAATACGGCGGGCTACCTGATGGCTGCACACAATGGTCAGAGCAATACCACTATCAGCCCCGCGACCATTCCTAATATTACAAGCGCCAGCAGCATCTCACGCTGGAACCGCAGCTGGAAGCTTCAGAAAACAGCAGGTAATGCATCCGGAGTTGTTACTATCAACTTTAATTTTTCAGACTACAACGGGACGACGCCATCCAGCGCCAATACATACGGCCTTCTTTTCAATGCCACGGACGGGACCTTCGCCAGTGGCTTCAATGATGTCGTGACGACGGTGTCCACCCCCACCGTATCAGGCAATATAGTGTCCTTCGTAGTCAACGCCGCCAACCTGGCGAACGGCTATTATACGATCATTTATAGCTCTACACCTCTTCCTATCCTGCTGACGGGATTTACGGCCACCAGGCAGGGAAACGGCACGCTGCTGAAATGGAGTGTTGCGCAGGAGACGAACATGGATCACTATGAAATACAGCGTGGAGTAAATGCGGCTGATCTTTCCACTATCGGTCAGGTGACTGCCGGCGGTTACAGCACGCTGCCCATCCAATATAGCTTTCCGGATAGCAAGCCTGGCACGGGCATGAATTACTACCGTCTGAAGATAGTCGACCGGGATGGGTCCAGCACTTATTCCATCGTTATTCCCGTGAATTTCCCGGCGGACCGGTCGATTGCAATGAGTATGTATCCTAACCCGGTTACGGACAGGCTGCATATCACGCTGACTGATCCCGCAAGCGTGATATGCATTCGGATCATCAACACCCGGGGACAGGTGGTGCGGACGGTAATCCCGGCCGCTTCGGATATGATAGAGGTGCCAGTGAGTGATCTGAGCAAGGGCGTTTACATCGTCGAAATTAAGGCCGATTCTATAAAATATGTTGAAAAGATCTTAAAGAATTAATCCTTCAACCCAACCAGTCCTTGAAGCCGCAGACCCTTTCACGGCTGACGATGGTGTCGGCCTGGGCCGGCAGAGAAAGTTCCAGCTTGAGCCGTCCACCCAGCCAGGTATGTACTTTTTTGATGGATTTTATATTGACGAGCAGCTGCCGGTTGACCCGGAAGAACTGCTGAGGTGAGAGCAGCTCTTCCAGCTGATTGAGATTATTGTCCAGCAGGTAACTATTGCCGTTGAAGTCAATTGCATAGCACAGTTTCCCGTCTGCATAATAATAGGCTGTGGTGAAAACGATGGGCGGGATATTAAACTCGGTTTTCGCACCAACAGCAAGAAACACAAACTGACCCAGACCTTTTACCTGGATCTGCAAAATGTGACAAACAGGAAGAATATATTTTTAGTGCAATACAACCAGGCTAAAGGTATCGCCGAGCCTGTCTACCAGATAAGATTTTTCCCGGATCTATTGTATAGAGTGCAGTTTTAGGGAAGTGTCGCAATGAGATTATTTAATTGTTTTCAGTGGGGTCAGATAAGCCAGGGCCGCCAGCAGGAAAGCAAGGATGGCCGCGATGGTCCTGACCAGGTTCCAGGCATTCCAGGGCCCTTCGAATTCCGTCCGCATATGGGTGAGCGTTTCCGGCGAAGCGGTGGATAAATTGAAGGCGTCGAGCCTGTCGTTCAAAGGGACATTTGCCGCCATCGTGACGCCAAAAACGCCCACGATATAAACGATGCTTGCCGCCAGCAGCAGGTGAAAAGGCAAAGATGCCGGCCGCCCGAAGACCTGGTAGGCGCCAATGGGTAAAATAAGGACGGCGCCCATAAAAACGATGAGGAAAACGGGGTTCAGTATCGCCCGGTTGATGGATTGCATGGCGGCCAGATAGCCGGTATCGGACAGGCGCCCCAGACCGGGATTGACAGAACAAGCGTATGCGTAGAACAGGCCTGCCATGAGGCCGCTGCTACCTAAAACCAACAGTTTCATTTTTTTAGACAAAATTGCCGGATGGCAGGCGCATTAAATAGAACAAATCCGACAAGGGATGTCTTAAGTTGACGCTTCTCCCTTTTCATTGCGGACCCAGGACAGGGCTCCGGTGGGACATTTATTCACCTGGTCGATGATGGCGGCAGTGCCGGCCCCGCTCATATTTATCCAGGGTTTGCTCTTCAGGTCGAATACCTGGGGTAACTGAGTGACGCAGCGGCCCGAATGTTTACAGACCCCGGGTTTCCAAATGACCGTGATGTCATCGTTGGGGTAGTAGTGCTGGGTTTCAACTTTTTCTTCGTGATAAACGTAACTGCGGACCTTTATATCTCCTTCCAGGATCTTTGAGACTGGGCAATGTTGGGCGATCTCCAGTAACCGGTCCTTTTTCTCGGTGTCCAGCGGTGTCAGCGAGGGAAAGCATATATCCCTGTCGATAATGGAGGTTGTTTTGTCTCCCTCGACAGTTTGGAACAGGTTGGCGCTTATTTTGATCTCCGGGATGTCCCATTCTTTCCGGTCGATGTACATGCGCAATGTGACAAGGGTGCAGCTGATGAGCGAAGAAAGCAATAGGGTATGGGGGTCCGGGCCCGAGTCTTTCCCCCCTGTCTTTTCCGGCTCGTCTGCGATGAATTTCCCATTCCGCCATTCGATGCTGCACTGATATTTTTCCGTACCGATGGTGCCTGAAACAGGTTTTTCGAGTTTATAATGCATGTGCATGTATTTTATTAGTATGACAAATTACCGAAAATTCCATTGTGATGATCGGCTATGGCCTGGTCCACCTCTTCCTGCGTATTCATGACAAAGTTGTCTTTGGCCGCCACGGGTTCGGAGATGGGTTCGGCGGAGAGGAACAGCAGCCGGGTGTCTTCTTCCGCCGCGAGGATGATCTCTTCATTGGCTTTTTCGAAAATTACCAGATGGTATTTATTGACGGATTCCTGGTTGATACAGGCCTTGCCGCTGGCTACATACAGCAGGGTCCAATAGCCGGGTGCAGCAGTGAACTGTACCCTTTTTCCCTGCCGGATACTGCCGGAGATGGAGATGACAGGTGTAAAGCTTTTTAAAGGACCTGTGATGCCCTCATATTCTCCGCTGGCCAGGCGCAGGTCCACTCCCTCTTCCTGCAGGACCCGGGGCTGCTCCTCCCGGGCGGCCGACTGATAGAAAGGAGCGCCCCATTTATATGCTTTGGGCACATTGATCCATAGCTGTATCAGTTCCTGTATACCGCCCCGCTGCAGCAGCTCTTTGGTGGGACCTTCGCTGTGCAGGATCCCTTTGCCCGCAAACATCCATTGTACATCGCCCGCTTTTACCAGCGCGTCATGACCGGCATTGTCCTTATGGTATCCTTCTCCCTGCAGCATGAATGTGACGGGTGCAAATCCCCTGTGCGGGTGGGGATGAATGCGGAATTGCGATCCGGCCGGGATGGTTTCCGGCTTCAGATGGTGCAGGACAATAAAAGGATTGGCGAAGCGAAAGTCCTTGTGCGGCAGTGGTTGTAAGACAGTCTGTCCCGGGGTTATGGCCTTCGGGCGTCCTTCCAATATGTGTTCGATGGATTTTTTCATGGTTGAAATGGTTAGTCCAAAGTTCCGAATTTGCCACGCTGATAATCCTGGATGGCCTCGAAGATCTCTTCCTGCGTGTTCATGACGAAGGGGCCGTAGCTCGCGATCGGCTCATTGATCGGTTCTCCGCTCAATAGCAAAACTACGCTGTTCTCCAAAGCCGTGATCGATATATCTTCACCATCGTTCTTAAATAATACGAAACTATGACCGGGGGCTGTCTGTCCGTTGACGACCACATTACCTTCGATCACCAGCAACGCGGTGTTATGGCCTGCCGGTACCGGGAAGGCAACTTTACCGCCCTTGTTCAATTTAATGTCTATGAGGTTCACCGGTGAATAGGTTTGTGCGGGGCCTTTCACGTCATTGAATGCTCCGGCGATGACGTTGACCACACCTGTGTTGCCGGGTAGTTCCAGCCTGCCCATTCCTTCGGCTGACAGCGCCTGGTAATGGGGGGCTTCCGACTTATATTTTTTGGGCAGGTTGACCCACAATTGGACCATTTCAAAGGGGCCTCCTCTTTTGGAGTATTCCTTTTCGTGATATTCCTTGTGGAGGATACCGGCGCCGGCCGTCATCCATTGTACATCACCAGGATTGATCACTCCGCTGTTGCCGGCGCTGTCATGGTGAGCTACACTGCCTTTATAGGCAATGGTGACCGTCTCGAAGCCTTTGTGCGGATGGACGTCGACGCCCCTTTCTTTTCGGGAGGGGCTGAAATTATGTTCTGCTGCAAAGTCCAGCATTAAGAATGGGCTGATCCTTTGTTGTCCGACGCCGCCGGGGATCAGATTGAATACCCTGAACCCATCTCCCACCATATTGGGGCGAGCGGGGCGAGGTATGATCGATTCTATTTGTTTTGTCATGGTTTTTAATTCCTTTATGCAAAGGTAGCATGACCAGCCGCCTGCCGCCAATAATGTAAGTTAAGCGAAAGACTTAAGGTAGATTAAGCCGGGGATTGTTTTTGGCTGAGCATTTTGCTGAGGAATTCAGGGGTGACCCCGATGTAGGAAGCTACCTGTTTTTGGGGAAGGCATTCGATCAGGGAAGGATAGAGGCGGCAGAAGCTGTTGTAGCGTTCGATAGCGGGAAGGCTAAGATTATCGATGAGCCGTTGTTGATAGGTAGCGAGTGCATTCTCCGCCAGGATCCGGAAAAAGCGCTCGAAAGAGGGGACTTTTGCAAAGAGTTCTTCCAGGTGGGATTTCTCCAGCAAAAGGAGCTCACTATCTTCGAGCGCATCGACGTACAAGGCGGCCGGCTGCTGTGAAATGAAGCTTCTCATATCGCCGATCCACCAGCCGGGAGGGGCGAATTGAAGGATATGCTCGAAGCCATTCTTGTCAATGGCATACATGCGCAGCAGACCGCTGGTCACAAAGACGGCTGCTTTATTTACATCTCCTTCCTGCAGGAGGAAGTGTTTGCGCCGCAGCTTTCTTGATTGCAGCAGGGACAGCAAATATTTTTCTTCTTCCCCGCTGAGCCGGATGTGTTTGGCGATGTTCTGCAGTAATAGTGCGTATTCCATGTGAGGGCAAAATTAACGATTCACAGCAACTCGTGGATATGCACCTGGATATTATGGGCGATCTTTGCTGTAGGCAGATCATTGGAATCTTTGCCGAAAGGATCTTCTATCTCTTCGGCTATCAGTTCCAGGCTGGCCACCACATAAAAAACAAACCCAGTCACCGGCACTATCAGGTAGCCCATGCTGAAGACATATCCCAGCGGGAGGGACAGGACATAAAAAAAGATGAATTTCTTGATGAAGACGGTATAGGAAAAAGGGATGGGCGTATTCTTGATCCTTTCACAGGCGCCGCATATTTCAGTAAAGGACTGCAGCTCCGCGGTAAGGAAAATGAGCTGCTCGCCGCTGATCCTGCCGGCGCGGTGCAGCTCCATAATTTTTGCCAGCATCAGGCCTGCAATTTGATTGGGCACATGTTTTTGATGATCTATCTGATCGGCAAGGGCCGGGTTGTTGTCAAATAATTCTATCCGGGTGATGTCATTCCGCAGGTGGTCCCTGAGGGCGACGGCATAGGCGGGTATGATGTCGCGAAAGAAGCTACAGTTCTCTTCATCGCCTTTGCCCAGTATGGCGGAAAGCTTGATGGCCAGATTCCGGCTGTTGTTGACCAGGGCGCCCCATAGTTTTCGTCCTTCCCACCAGCGGTCATAGGCCGTATTGGTGCGGAACACCAGCAACAGTGAAATGACAAACCCCAATATACTATGCAGCGCCGTGATATTTCTCAGGTGACTGGTCTCCGCCACCTTGAAGACACTGGCTTCGAGGAATGCTATCAGCCAGGCATATCCGCAGAAAGCAAGTATCAGCCAGAGCAGTTTGCGAAATGTGTCCGCCTCGTGGAAGCGGAAGATAAAAGAGACCCATTCTTTGGGATTATAACTGACCATGTAAAGATTTTGGGGGGTAAAGATAAATATTGTTACCTTAAGCTGTGATTTGTTAATTTTTAAAATGAAAAATCATGAACATACCTACAGAACAAGTCGGAAGCATTCCCCGTCCCGTGGAGCTGATCCTGGGTATGAAGGCTCATGCGGCGGGTCAACTGGATGACAAAGGGCTGCAACAATTATTCGATGCAGCGCTTTCTGATACCATACGACGTCTGGAGCTGACGGGCTCCGGGGTCATCACGGACGGGGAGCAATCCAAGCCCAGCTTTGCCACTTATCCGATAGCCGGTATGCAGCACTTGTCACCGGATGGTGTGGTCATTCCTTTCGCCGACGGGCATACCAGACAGCTGCCAAAGATCACACAAGGCCCTTTCCGTTATCAGACCTATGCGGATGAATATCTGACCAATGCAAGGAAATGGACAAAGCTTCCTGTTAAACAGGCGGTGATCTCGGCATCAGCCCTAAGTTTGCTCTATCCCTCCGAGGGGATAGAAGGGTATTCCCGGGAGCAATTTATCCTTGATCTCCTGGATGAGGCGGAAGCCGACATAAGAAGGTGCCTGAACAGCGGAGCATATAATGTACAGATCGATTTCACGGAGGCCAGGCTGTCTTTGAAGCTGGACCCGAGCGGGGGGCTGTTGCGATCGTTCATCGACTTGAATAACCAGGTGCTCAGCCGCTTTACGGAGGAAGAAAGGAAGAAGATAGGGGTCCATTCCTGCCCCGGAGGAGATCATGATTCGACCCACAGCGCCGACATCGCTTATGGTAAACTTTTGCCATTATTGTTCCAGCTCAATGCCGCTAGTTTTTACCTGGAATATGCGGGCGAAAGAGACAAGCAATCAGTATTGCGATCAATACGGGAGGCTATGCGGCCCGGGCAGCGTGTTTTCCTCGGGGTCACTGATGTGCTTAGCCCGAAGGTGGAGACGCCCGGGGAGATCTGCGATCTCATCCTGGAGGCTGCCGAAATAATTCCTGTTGAACAGCTGGGCACGACGGACGACTGTGGATTTGCTCCCTTTGCAGATGATATTTCCACTTCCAGGGAGATTGCTTTTGCAAAGATCAAGGCCCGTGTAGACGGCACCCGATTGGCGGAGTTGGCTATATCTAAAAGCAGTTCAATGAGTTATAGGTTTTAGCTCCCGGCAAGCCGGAAGACGGCAGGCTTGGACGTATAAGGGAAAAGCTGTATTTTACAGGCGTTGTCCAATATGTTATGAAAGCCTGTACCAGGATAGTATTGCTATTGACCCTATTCATGTCCGTCTGCCACTATTCCCGTGGTCAGTCGGTGTCAGGTATTTTGAATACATACTACCAGGTGACTGCCGTCAATGGCGTCGCCAATACGGTGACGGTTGACAATTCGGCGGGTCTGGCCGCGGGCCAGCGGGTCCTGATCCTGCAGGCAAAAGGCGCGGCCATTGCGGCTGCCAACACTTCCACCTACGGTGATATTACAGCACTTAACAATGCGGGCGGCTATGAGTTCAATACCATTTGCAGCATCAGCGGTAATGACGTCAGGCTGAGAGATCAGTTGGTGAATGCATATAACGCCACCGGACAGGTGCAGCTGGTGACCATCCCTTCTTATTCCTCCGTCGTTATTGCCGGGGCCGTGACTGCCACGCCCTGGGACCCTGTCACCGGAAAGGGGGGCGTCGTTGTGGTGGAAGCGTCCGGCACGATCACGCTGAATGCGGACATCGATGTGAGTGGCCAGGGTTTTCAGGGCGGGGCGCTGGTGAACTATCCCACACCGGTGTTTGATTGCAGCTGGACCGACAATGTGAATAGTTACTATTTACCTATGCCGGCTTCAGGCGATATCACCGGTGGCAGGAAAGGAGAAGCGATCACCGGCTACATTGTCAATGAAGAATATGGCAGAGGAAAGCTTGCCAATGGCGGTGGAGGCGGTAACAATGCCAATACGGGTGGCGGAGGGGGCGGTAATTACGGGGCAGGGGGCATCGGAGGGCAACGATCCGGTGAGTCGAGTTTCCAATGTCATGGCCCTTATCCGGGCGTTGGCGGCAGCAGCCTGTCTTCCTATGGATATAGTACGGGCGCCAACAGGATCTTTTTCGGCGGCGGCGGCGGCAGCGGGCATGAAAATAATGGCGTGGGTACGCCCGGAGGTAATGGGGGAGGGATCATTATCCTTTCGGCGGCGACTATCGCGGGAGGCGGCGGCCGGCTGCTGGCTTCCGGGATCGCTTCTGTCAATCCGGCCAATAGCGATCCTTACCAGGCAGAGGGAGATGGCGGCGGCGGAGGAGGTGGTGGCGGGGTGATCATTTTGAACGCGGCTGCCATTACCGGAGCAGTTACAGCTGAAGCCAAAGGCGGGCGGGGCTCTGACGCCAGCAACATGGTGAATGACTGCACCGGCCCGGGTGGTGGTGGAGGAGGAGGGCTGGTATGGACGGCTGGCGGCGGTTTTCCGGTGTCCGTCACGGCAACAGTGAACGGAGGGGTCAATGGGGTTGTCAGCGCCGGTAATACCAAGGCTGCCTGCAAGGGGCTATCCAACGGTGCATTGACTGGTGGAGCGGGTCTGGGAAAGAGCAGCTATACGCCTCCCGTTTCGGCGGGACCGACCTGTACTGTATTGGCATTGCAGGAACTAAGTTATTTCATGGCCGATCCATCTGGTACTGATATTCTTTTGAGCTGGGCGCTGACCGCACCGGCATCGGCTACGGACATACGCAGTTTTATCATTCAGCGGTCTGCCGATCATTCCCAATTTACAGATATAGCAGCGCTGCCTGCTGCTCAGGATTCGATCCTTTATCGATATATCGACCCCGCCGGGAATATCGAGGGCGATATTTATTACCGGCTGGCATGGCGGCATGCGCAAGGAGATCTGTCCTATTCTCAAATAATTGCCGTAAACAGAAAGCCGGCGCCTGCATTCACCTTCCGCCTGCAACCTAATCCGGTGACGGACCATCCATTGCTGACGGTGATGTCAGAGAAAGAAGGGCACGCGGTTGCAAAGGTCTACAACGCGCAAGGCGGAATGCTGCTGTCGTTTGCATTGGTCCTTCATAAAGGCGAGAACTCCATTCCATTATCCCTGAATACATTGCCTCCTGCCGTTTATTTCCTGGTTGTTGATGTGGAAGGGCGACGACAGGTGAGATCCTTTATTAAGAGAGGACACCTTTAGAATTGGAAATGGAAGCTGCCGAAGATCCCGAAGTTGTTAATGGAATTCTTATTATTAAGGACAACTACCTGCTGCGGTGGAGCAAAACGCCATACGAGGTCGATCCTGAAGTACCGGAAGATATTATCGATACCGGTGCCGGCTTCCAGGTATCCGTTGCCCCGTAATGACCGGAGCCGGTAATTGGGGAAATCCTGCAGGTTCAGCTGCTTGTTCGCATGGGACAGGTCACCCCATACGGCTTTTACGTTCCAGAATTGCCGCAAGGTCGTTTTGCGCAGGAAAGGCAGCAGGTTCAACAGTTTCTTTTCGAAATTATGTTCAAGTGTGAAGCCTGCGTAACGATCGCTGATGTATTCAAAACGGTTCATCAGGTTGAATGCATTCTTATTGTAGTAATAGATCTCGTTACCCGGATGGATCTCCAGCAGCATAAAAGGCAAGGGATCACCGAAGATCTTCCCTCCGAATACCTTGTAGCTGACCTTTCCCCAGCGGGGGAGGCGGAAGTCCTGAGTAAGGGAGAGGTTGACCTTTTGGTATTTATAAGTATTGCCCATAACACCCGGCAGCCCGGCAAAGAAGCCAGCTTCCAGTGTGGGTTTTTCACCGTTCATGCGGAACTCTCTTCTTTTTGTCCGAATGACCTTGGCGCCGGGAGAATAGCGCAACTTTAATCCCAGCTCGCTCGTGACGATGCTATGGTCTGCCCTGTTGGAGAACATTTCTTTCGGGGGCAGGGGGGCGAAGGTCTCATAATCCGTTCGGGAAAAAGCCAGCTGTGCGGAAAAGACATTACCCCATTCTTTCCGGACCCAGAACTTTGCTTCTTTTTCCATCAGGAATTTCTGGCGGATACCAGGCCGGCGGATGAGCTGGCTGAACAGGTTGTCGGTGGTGATATCCTCGTCATTGTTGCGGGTACGACCGTTGTCCAGGTCTTTTGTATAGGAGCCGTGCACACTATAACCTTGTTTGCCGGGGAATTTGTAGGTAAATTCTCCCTTGCCTTTGAAGGTACGGTCTCTGAACCCGTAGGCCAGGTAGCCGTGCAGCCAAAGGTTGTCACTGAAAAGCCTGGTGGTGGCGAGATCAAAGCGCAGGCGTACCCTTTCCAGCTGATTGCCGCTGATCCATTTGAACCAGGGGCCGATCTCAATCTTGCCCAGCTGTTTGCGACCGTCAACGACGAAGGTGACGATATCCGTGTATTTTTTGAAGAGGGGCATTTTCTGCAGCGTGTCGATCATTTTATACACGCGTTCCTCGTTCTTACTCAAAGGTTCGGCCCGGTGTTCCCTCCAATAGGCAGTATCTTTTTCCCGGGCGCTGTCCTGGATGATTACTTTTTCATTAAGCACATTTCTTTCCAGGGCCGCTGCGATGAAAGGCTCATTCATACGGATGTTGCTATACAAGCTCGTTTTCCTGGCTATAAAGGCCAGCTTGTCTTTTTTTAATGGGGAAAGTTCCGCCACGAATTTGTCCTTGGTGAAGACCCAGGAGCTGTCGCTGCGATGGGCAAATTCCTGTATGAGGCTCAGCCGGTTGACAAAATTAATGCTGGCTGTGGAAGACATGTTCAGCGTGATCTTCCGGATGCCCCAGCTGGTGTGATGGACCCAGCAGTCGCCGGCGAAAGTATTCTCTCCTTCCCGTTTGGGTGTAAACAGCAGGTGGAGATAACGCTCACCTGCGATGTACTGTGTATCCGCGCCTCTATAATCGTAATAACGATCGCCAACGGAGCTTAAGGGACTGATGAATTCCTTGCCGAACAATGTCATATAGTTGTCGTAGGAATTGATACGCTGGTTCAGTCCCCCCATGTATTGAAGGATGGATTCATTTTTAATGCCATTGGTCTTGATAGCCTTGATCTCCTCTCTTTCGCGCAATGGGTTTGTTGCGAAATAGCAGTCGGAGATCGACTCGGTGATGAACACGGGCAGGAACGGCTTGTCTTCCGACACGCTGTCAATATTATCCAAAATAAATCCAAACGGTTTTAGTAATTTGTACTGTTCGAATTTTTTCCTGCTGAAGTTATCAATATCCACCTCCACCTTATTGTATAGCTCATAGGAATAGCTCTCCTGTTTATAAGGATTATTGACAGGTTTGTTGGCCACTATCTTTCTCCACCACAGGAGTCCCCGGTTGTATCTGGACTTGACGACTACTTCACCGGCGTCGCGGGTGTTTTCCAGGAATACCGTTACCTCCGTCGTATCCTTTGACAGCACCAGGGGCACAGACACGGTCTGAAAGCCTACGGAGCTGATCAGCAGGGTGTCGGACTGCCGCCGGACGGCCTGAATGGTGAAAGTACCTGCGCTATCGGAAACAATACCATGGCCGGCTTTTTTCAGGGAGATGCTGGCAAAAGGGATCCGTTCTTTTGTAAAACGGTTGCTGACAGTGCCGTGCACAACGATGCGCTGGGCGAAAAGGGCCGGGAGGCATCCCAGCAGCAGCACATTGAAAAATATGCAAAATATTATCAGTTGTCTTGACGACAATGCAAAAAGGTTGGCGGGTTTTTGAATCGACAGGGGCATTTATCCCTTAAAGATAATGTTTCATCACTAAAATAAAAGCTTTAACTTAAAAGACTTATAGTATGCAAATGAAGGTATTTTTTTTCCTGATATCGATCAGTTCTCTATGTATAACTGACAGTTTTGCAGCGCCATCCGATACCTTGTTCTACAGCTATGTCAACAGTGGTAAAATTGTTGGGACGCAATGGGTCCTGCAACAGGGGCAGCATGATTATTACTACTATGATGAATATAACGATAGGGGGAGGGGGCCTTCGCTATACACGCATATTACCACTGATGCCAATGGTGCAATCATCACCGAAGAGATCATGGGCGTGGATTATTTCAAATCGCCTGTAGCCGAAAATTTTCATGTACGGAAGGGGAGGGCATACTGGAAGAATAAATTCGAGAATGATTCCGCTGCTTATAAAGATCAGCTGTATTCGGATATCAATGGTCCTCTGGCGGGGACAGAGCTGGTGCTAAAGATGCTGCAGGCTTCCACTTCGGGAGAGGTCCGCGTACTGCCGGCCGGCGTCAGGAATTTCAAGCAGGTGGCTACAACGGAGATCACGGAAAAAGAGACCCGGCGGAAGCACGCGCTGCGGCTCGTGGCGCTTTCCGGCTATGGAGGTACTCCCTATTATTTATGGTTCACGGCTGAAGGTAGATTTTTTGGGTCCGTCTCAGACTGGTCATCTCTTATTCAAAAGGGCTTTGAAAGTTATGCCAATGAATTATATATCCTGCAACAACAATATGAGGCAAAGTTCTTTACCGATCTGACGAAGAAACTGACGGAGGCAGCAGTTGAAGGCATTGCTATTAAAAATACCACGGTTTTCAACGCCCGGACAGGGGATACGCTGTCTCATCAGACGGTGCTGATCCATGGTGGGAAGATCGAAAAGACAGGTGATGCTTCCGGGACGGCAATTCCGGCCGGCTACAAAGTGATCGATGGGACGGGCAGGTTTCTTATGCCCGGGCTATGGGAGATGCACGGGCATTTCAGTAAGGAACAGGGGCCTTTTATGTTGGCCCAGGGAGTGACCAATCTGCGGGATATGGGTAACAGCATCGCCTTACTGCATACCCGGCAATTGATCCGCCAGGATTCCTTACTGGGCCCTGATATCAGCGTTATTTCAGGATTTATCGATAAAGCGGGCGAATTTGCCGCGCCCACCGGGGCCCTGATCAATAGCCTGGAGGAAGGGTTGAAGGCAATTGAGGATTATAAGCAAAAGGGGTATGACCAGATAAAGCTGTACAGTTCCATCGAGCCTGCCTGGGTAAAGCCGCTGGCAGATAAGGCGCACAGCTTAGGCATGCGGGTATGCGGCCATATCCCGGCTTTTATGACGGCCAGCCAGGCTGTCGACGCCGGCTATGATGAGGTCACGCATATCAATATGCTTATGTTGAACTTTTTCGGTGACACGGTGGATACCAGGAGCATGGGGCGTTTTTTTCTGCCTGGCAGGAGAGGGTATACGATCGACGTGAAGGGCGCAGCTGCCCAGCGCTTTATCCGGCAACTAAAAGATAAGCATATCGTTTTCGACCCAACACTTTCTGTCTTTGAAGAGATGTATATCGATCTGCCTGGCCATGTCTCCGGAAAATATGCACCCATTGCGGGCTATCTGCCTGCTGAAGTAAGAAGGAATGCCATGAACGGGGGATACCTGGATAAGGATTCGCTGATCGACACCTATGGGAAGTCCTATGTCAATATGGAAAAAATGCTGAAAGAGCTGTATGATAATGGCCTTACCATCCTGTCGGGGACGGATGGAGGGATCGTGCAGCATGAGCTGGAGATCTACAGTCAGTCCGGAATCCCGAATGCCGAAGTGTTGAAGATGGCTACCTGGTATCCGGCCAGGGTTTCGGGGAGAGATAGTTTATTGGGCAGCATAGAAGCAGGCAAGACGGCCAACCTTGTGCTGGTGGATGGCAATCCCCTGCGGCACATGGGGGACATCCGGAAGATCTTCGTCACGATCAAGGGCGGGGAGATGTTTTGGCCCAAGGCTATTTATGGGACTTTTGGGTGGAAATATTACTATTGAAGCTCCTTTTGTTTGAAAATAATTAACAAATTCAATACCTACCTTTGTCCTTTAAGCATAAAAGGAAGATAAATGAGCATCACAATATTCCGTTTGACAATTCTACTTTTAATACCTGCGGCTTTAGCCGTATCCTGCCGGTCGTCCAGGAGTGCCGCTTCCGCGCAGGAAGGTCAGGGGCTCAACTGGCAAAAGCAGCCGTTGACCATCGACGGCAGCGACAGCGACTGGGTCCGGCCTTTGCCGGGCATTGAAAGCACCGAAAAGCTTACCTATGCCATGACCAATGATGAAGAGAATTTATATGTATTGATCTCCACGAAGGATCCGGCCGAGCAGAACAAGATCCTTTCCGGCGGTATGACGGTGTGGGTAAACAATCAGGCTGACAAGACCAATGATGAGGCAATCGGCCTGGGCTTTCCGCTGGACCCGCATAATGACCGGGAAAAGCAGCTGATGGCGGAAGCGCGGCCCGAGGTGTACAAGGACAGGTCGGCCAAGCTGGATGATGCGGATGCATACGAGCTCTACGGGTTCAGCCGGGAAGAGCCGATAGCGCGGTATAGCTACGGTGAGGAAAACAAGCAAGGCGTGCAGGTGCGGATGAACTACAATGCTTCGGGAGACCTGGTATATGAGGCCCAGATCCCTCTTAAAGCTGTCTTTCCCAAGGCCAATAATGCACATTACTATGCCGGCAGGAGCATCGCTGTTGGTATTTTTATCGAAGGGATACCGGCTCCTCCAGGCAGCAGGGGTGGCGGCGGCGGAGGGGGCGTCTCTATTGGCGGCGGGCTGGGATTTGGGTCATTTGGAAGCGGCGGGGGTGTAGGTATATCCATCGGCACCGGCTCGCTGGCCAGGATCGGCGGCGGGAAGGGGTCACCTTATAAGCCAAAGAAGATATGGCATGTGATGACGTTGGACAAGCCGGCTGCGCGACCATTTTAGTCTGACACTGTCGGGGCGGTGGCCGGGTGGGACCGCTTGACCACGCTGGCTGTTTTGTGGTCGCCGGTGTGGCTCCATCCAGGAGGCATCCAGACATAGAGGAACTTGTTCTTCAGGCCGGGGGCTTTAGCGATGTCTTTAAACAAGCAAACGAATTCTCCAAAATACATGTCGATAAAACTGCGGGTATTGACGGGTCGTGTGATGCCGTATTCTATTTTTTCGGCGGGTTGTTCATCCTGATATGTTTTGAAGACCCTGTCCCAGATGTTCAGCAGATTGCAAAAATTGGTGTCCATGTACAGGGGATTGCGGGCATGGTGTACCCGGTGATGGGATGGGGTGAGGATGATGCGGCGCATAAAGCCCATGCGTCCGTCCTTCATAATATTTTCTCCTACGTGGATAAAAGCGCCCCATGTGCCGTCAATGGCCATGATGAGAAAAAGGAGCGGTGGGTTTACGCCAGCCAGGATGCAGATGGAGGTCCTGATCACATCTGCATATGGACCTTCCATGAAAAAATGCATGTAGGTGACAGAGAGGTTCATGGTCTGTGGTGCGTGGTGAGTCGAGTGGAGACACCAGAACAGGCGTACTTTGTGTCCGAAGTAGTGATAGATGAAATGAGCGAATTCCCAGACGATGTATCCATAGATCAACCAGTACCAGGTAAACCGGGTGGTGAGGATGGCATATTTTTCGAAAAGGCCGATGCAAAATGCTACTGCTGCTATGGAGATGAAGCGGGAGATGAACCTGTTGGCAACGAAGACAAAGAAAGGCATCCGGTAATCTTCGATCCTGAAACGTTTATAGGTTATAGCGCGTCCAATCTCGATCAGCAGGAGAAAAGGAATGACGGGAGAGATGGCGGCGAAGATGCCATGGGGTGATGCCAGTGGTGTGTAGTCATTCTTATGGTACATGTCCAGCAGGGGTTTCAGGCCTGCGAAGCCAAGCAATTCGTCATATAAAGTGTTTAAAATGGACATGTTCAGACAAATATACTTATTCCCATTGATTATAAAAAGGGCCGGCTGCGTATCGCACAATTTTCAGCAGCCGGCCATATTATTCCCTCATGTGTATAGGCGTGTATCGGCGTATTAGAATCCCGGGTTGTTGGGCAGGAGGTTGGGGTTCACATCCGTTTCCTGCTTTGGCACGGGGAAGAGCAGCTGATTGGCGGAGAATGTTGTGTTCCATACCGTCTTATGTCCTACAAAGTCGTCCCAGTTGCCAGTCACATCGTTGTGTACTTTCAGGGTCCTGATCATGTCGAACCACATTTTGTTCTCGAAGCAAAGTTCGAAATAGCGCTGGAGCCACACTTCCTGTTCGAAAGCGTCTTCCGACAGCGCGCCGATGGGCGTCAGCCCGGCCCGGGTACGGATCTTGTTCACGTAATTGATGGCATCGGCGTTGGGCCCGTTCTCAGCCCTGTTGGACGCTTCTGCGTACATTAAATATACGTCAGCCAGGCGGTATACAGTGTAGTTCAAATCTGATTTTGCCGTATTTGTGACCGCATTGACATCAAACCATTTATAAATATAATGGGCTTTGAACACAACGGGCGCACCTGTTTTGATGCTGGGGTAGGAAGTGTAGAAGAACTGACGTTCCTGCACACGTTTGTCCCCTGTGGGGAAAGAGGCGATGAACTGATCTGTAGGGAACACCGATCCATATTCGTCCGAATATTTAGAAATGGCCGAATAGTTGGGAATGGTCAGTGGGGTCAGCGGGTTATTCGAGTTGGCTGCCGCCGCATATTGCACCTGGAAGATGAACTCTCCCAGGTTCTTGTTCTTAGGATCGATCATATCCGTATAATTGGGAAACAGCGTATAGCCGCCATTGTCGATAACAGCCTTGCTGCGTTTGGCCGACTCGGCGTAATACTGGTCGCCGCCTTTGATTGGATTGCCGGCGTAGGTGAGGTAGACGTCGGCGAGGATGGATTCGACGGCGCTCATGGAGACGTACCCTTTAGTGCTGGCCCAATTCAGGCCGGCAGATTCTGCATACAACAGATCGGGGATAATGATGCTGTCATAGATATTTTTTGCCGGGCTGCGGGGTACTTTCAGGTTCAGGTCTTTAGGAACGGTGGTGACATTCGGGACTGCGCCATACATCCGGACGAGGAAAAAATAGTAAAGTGCGCGTAATGTACGTGCCTGGGCCAGCAGCTGTTTGCCGGTGGCGACGGGAACCACTGTGGTATCGGCGGTCGGGATGGTTTCGATCGCGAGGTTACAGGCGCCGATGCCCATGTACATCTGCTGCCACCAGGTATCTACATAGAAGGAGGTGGTGTTGTAGTTAAGGGTCTGAAAGTTGACAAAGCCTGTTTGTCCCAGGTCGCTGTTGGCTTTACCGGTCATGAACTCCATGAGGTTCCAGGTATTGCCGCCGTAGGAAGAGGGCTGTCCATTGAGGAGGCCCTGCAGTTTGGAATAGCAGGCATTGGCCAGCGCCTGTGCTTCTTTTATATTGGTGATCTTAAAGCCGGGGCTTAGAAAGTTAGTAGGTTTCTCCTCCAGGAACTTTTTGCAGGATCCCAGCAAGACCAGCGTTAGAAAGAAGATACTTATATTTTTAATACGTTGCATTAGCATAATTTTTACTTGGTTCGTGATTAAAATCCTACCGTCAGGCCCAGGTTCCACATCATGGGGCGGGGATAGGAGAAGAAATCCAGGTTTTGTGAAAAGGCCGGGTTATTGCCGTAAGTAGTATTGTAGGTATCGACTTCCGGATCATATCCTGTGTATTTGGTATGCAGGAAGAAGTTTTGCACACTGGCGGCGATACGAACTTTGGTCAGCTTCATCCTTCGCACCGTGGCTTCGGGGATAGTATATCCCAGGGTCATGTTCTGCCCGCGGATAAAAGAGCCGTCTTCTACCCACCATGTGTCGAAGTGAGAGTCCTGGGCAAACTTGTAATTGCGCACCTGGGAGATCATTGTATGCTGGTGTTCCGGCGTCCAGGCGTCCAGGACGGTGGCCAGGCTGTTGGCGATGGTCTGGCGGTCTTCGCTGGAGTGTTTGAAAGTTGCGGCCGTATTCACGCCTTGTACAAAGCGAATGTCAAAAGAGAAGTCCCAGCTTTTGTAATTGATGGTGCTGTTGAAGGTGCCTGTCCATTTGGGATAAGCGTGCCCGATGATGCTGTAATGCGGCGTTTTTCCATCTTTTTCATAAATGTATTTCCGGTCGCCCGTCTTGAGACCTACCAGGGCGGCTTCGGCGCCTTCATCCGAGCTGTAGGTTCCCAGGCGTGTCATGCCCCAGAAGGAGCCGATAGACTGTCCAACGCGGAGAATATTGGTTTGTCCCAGGAAGTTCGGGCCGGGGAAGATATCTGCATCACCGTCATTCAGATTGAGTATTTTGTTCCTGTTGGCGGCAAAGATGAAATTGGTGGACCATTTAAAGTCCTGGGTCTTAACGTTGACAGTATTCAAATTGATCTCAATGCCGCTGTTGCGTACGGAGCCCACGTTCTGGTAGACGTTGTTGGTTTGCATGCCGGCGGACCAGGGGATGGGCGTTTGCAGCAGGAGGTCTTTGGTTGTGCGGTTGTAATAGTCGATGTTCATCTGGATCCTGTCCCTGAACAGGCCAAATTCCAAGCCTACATCCCCTTGCTGGGATTTTTCCCATTTCAGGTTCTTGTTGCCGATGTAGTTAGGCAGCAGCGTGGATTGGTTGGCGCCGTCAAGTACAGTGACACCGGGGGTGATCTGTCCCTGGGAGAGGCCAAAGCCAATTTCGGAATTCCCTGTGAGGCCGTAGCTGCCGCGGATCTTCATATAGCTGATGACATCACTGTGTTTCATGAATTCTTCCTCTGAGATCCGCCAGGCGGCGCCGACGGAGGGGAAGAAGGCGAATTGATTGTTCTTGCCAAAACGCGAGCTGCCGTCATAGCGTCCTGTGGCGGTGAAGAGGTATTTGTCATCGATGTTGTAGGTGATGCGGGCATAATATGAGTTCATGGTCCACGTGGGAACAGTCAGGGATCTCGTATTGCTCCGGACGGAGCCTGCATCCAGCACATTATACTGGAAAAAATCATCGATGAAGTTCTGCGTTTCCGCGTTTACTGATTCCTGCTTGTATTTTTGCCAGGAAGCCCCCAGCAACGCGGTCATTTTTTGCCGGTCGTTGATCTTTTTATTCCAGGTGAGATAGTTTTCCGACTGCCAGAAGTAGCTGTAATAGGAACTGATATGCGCTTCACCGCCCTGGTCCTGAGAAAGGTGGGGCAGGTCCTGGGCCGAGTAGAAGTTATTTTTCTGTCCGTTGACAAAGTAGCCCAGGTCAGATTTAAGATCCAGCTCTTTTGTGAGATGAATGATAAAATACGCATCGCCCAGCGCCTGCATTGTATTGTTCAAAGAATCCCGGCTCTGAGAAATATGTACAGGGTTAGGGCCGCCTTCCAGGCCACCGATGTCATTGTTGCCGGCCCAACTGCCGTCAGGGTATTTTACCGGAACGATGGGTACTTCTTCAGATACCATCCGGGGTACATTGAGGCCGCCGTTGCCATGTGATACGACTCGCTGATTGCTCTGAATAACGTTGATATACCCACCGAATTTCAGCCAGCTGTTAACTTCATTATCAAGAGTAAGCTTAGCTGAATATCGTCTGAACCAGCTATTGATCATAAGCCCGTTCTGGTTTAAGTATCCCAGGGATGCGCTGTAAACGGATTTGTCGCTGCCGCCCTGGATATTGATAAAATGATCATGTGAGAAAGCGGGCTTGTATACTTCCTTTTCCCAATTGGTGTTGTATAAGGGCTTATCGTTGGCATCGAACAGCTTCGGCAGGGATGCATGGTTTAGTGGCTGGGGAGGTGTCCAGACGCCGCCTGCGTTATCGAACTTTGTCCCGTTGGCAAAAGCAAGGTTATAGACATCGACGAATTGTTGTGCATTGAGGGTTTTCAGGTGCCTGTTGAGTGTCGCCAGATTGACATTGCCGTCATATGTCACCCGGGTATCGCCTTTACGGCCCCGCTTGGTAGTGACCATGATGACGCCGTTGGCGCCCCGTGCTCCGTAGATGGCGGAGGAAGATGCGTCTTTCAATACTTCAAGGGATGCTATTTCGTGAGGATTGATGGTATTGATATCTACTCCGGTGACACCATCGACCACATAGAGGGGGTCCAGGCTGGAATTGATGGAGCCGATCCCCCGGACGCGTACTTTGGCAGGCTGGCCAGGCGCGCTGCTGTTGATCATAACTTCCACCCCCGGGATCTTTCCTTCAAGGGCCTGGGAGACATTGGGCACGGGCCTGTCCATCAGCTGATCGCCTTTCAGACTGGATACGGCGCCGGTGAGATCCGACTTCTTCGCCGTACCGTAACCGATGACCACGACGTCGTTGAGACCGGCAGCTACTTCTTTGAGCTGAATGTTCAACGTGGTCTGGCTGCCGACGGAGATGGTCTTTGTTTCGTAACCCACTGAGGAGAAACGCAGCGTGGCGCCTTCATCCGGGATGGTAAGCTTGAATTTGCCTTCTGCGTCCGTCGTGGTGCCGCCGGCACTGCCGCTGACTGTCACGGATGCGCCGACGATGGGGTCTCCTTTCTCACTGGTAATGGTTCCGCTGATGGTTCGCACTTTCACTTCAATATCGGGCGTAGCGGTAGACAGGATGGATGGCAGTCTGCCGGCTGCAATGGCGTCCGGATCAGGCCGGCCGTCGCGCCTGTAAGAGATCACGATCGTATTACCCACCTGTTCATACTGCAAAGTCGTATGTCGCAGGAGGGCCTCCAGGATGGTATGCACAGACCGGCCATTGTAAGCGAGGTTGAGATTGTTGACGCGTTTGATCTCCCGCTTGTTATAGGCAAAAGTGAAAGGGGTGAGCTTCTGGATCTTTTCCAGGGCCGTCATCAGGGGTTCATTTTTCAGCTCCAGGGAAATGAACACCTTGTTAATATCCTGCCCGCGAACGTCACGGGCGCTTATTAACTGTATGCTGCACAGGGATATAAGTATTAAAGAAAAGCTTACACGCATACAATAAGGCAATCGTTTTTTGAATTGAATAAGCAGTTTCCGGCGCCCTTCGGCAGGGTAGAGCCGGTCAAACGCTGACAATAAAGAAAATGTCATAGTTTTGATTTGTTTTAAATGATGAATACTTGTTTAAGACAGGATACCTTCTTTTTAAGCGAAAAGGTATTTTTAACAACCTGCTCCGGGTTCCAGCCGGAGTAGGTTATTTTACTTATTTACGGTTTATGTTTTTACTTACATCCTTCACCATTTAGCTCAAAGCTTCCGCCGGGGATCAACCTATATTCCATGTTGTTGATCTTGGACAGTACTTTAATGATCTGTTCCAGTGATTCGCCTTGAGTAAAGCTGGCGGTGACATGGCAACTTTCAGCCGCAGGATTTGCGAGCGTAACGGATACGCGGAATCGCTGCTGCAATTCCTCCACGGCCTCTTTCATGCTGACATCGTTGAACAAAAGGTAGGGTTTTTTCCAGGCGATCTCTTCCTTTGCATTTACCTGGATCTTTTTCAGTTGATGATTGATGATATCGACCATCAGCTGCTCATCGCGTTTTAAGATGCTGAAATTGCCGGCGCCGTTATCGACTTTCACCTTCCCTTTCAGCACGGTGACGGTGAGGCCTTTTTCTTGCGCATTGATATTGAAGGCCGTGCCCAGTACGGTGGTTGTTATCCGGCCTGTATGGACGATGAAAGGGCGGGTGTCATGCCGTATATCGAAGTAGGCTTCTCCCACGAGGGTTACCTCCCGCGTTCTGCCTGAGAAGGACGGATCGAAATCGATATGGGCATTCTTATGTAAAAGTACCTTGCTGCCATCCGACAGGGTAAGGCATTGGTCGGTGACGGGCCTGGCTATATCTGTCAGGGCAGGCGCCTGGACAGCGGTGTGGGAAGTATAAAGGTAATAAGTCAGGCAAGAGACAGACAGCAGTATGATAATTGCTGCAGCATACCTGAAAAATATTGGTTTTCGACGAGTGGGGAGATGAACAGCGGGCTGCTGACGAATAATGTACTGCAGGATCTTGTCGGCTGTTTGCGGGTCCTGCAGGCGGGAAGGGAGGTCTTTTGCCCAGGTCTCTTCAATAAGGCCGCGCAGGAGCGCATCGTACTCCGGGTGCAACAACAGTTGGAACAGCTCCTCTTTTTCCGTCGGAGTGGATACATTTTCATAATACCTGTAGAACAGGTAAGTCAATCGTTCGGGAATGCCCATGATGTATTATTACAGGTAAAGACTGTAATACCTGCCGATAGGAGTATAGTACCAGAAAAAAAACGTTTTAGCAGCATTAGCAGAAAAAAGACAGGCTCACGAGCAGGAGCAATGCATTGTCGGAATGAAAGTGCAGGATATCTTTTAAGGTCTTCAAGGCGTGTACAAGATGCGTCTTGACTGTATTGCGGGAAATATTCAACTGTGAAGCGATCTCTTCATGTTTCATTCCCTGGTTGCGGCTGAGGGTAAAGATGAGTTTTTGCTGGGGGGACAGATGATCGAGCGCATGTTGAAGGCGGATCTCATTTTCTTTTGTAAGAACTTGATCTTCAACTAAATTAGCTTCCGGGTCCAGAAGATGCGCCATTTGTTTGCGTGCGGAGGCTTCCTTAGCGAGATGCTTGAGCGTATCGAAGATCTGGTTGCGGGCCATGATGAAGATCCAGGATTCAAATTTCAGGATATGCGGCAGTTTGTTCCGGTTGAGCCATACTTTAAGAAAGACTTCCTGCACCGATTCGTCCGCCAGGCCGATGTTCCTGAATAAATGAAAGGCATAAGCGTAGATCTTTGGCCTATAATGATGGAACAGTATTCCAAAGGCTTTCTCATTGCCTTCTGCAACAAGGGCAAGCAAGTCGGTCTCGTCAGGCAGCGAAAAGGTTTTTGTCGTAGTATCTGGAAAATGCGTGTCAAACATTGCTTCACAGGTTGTTTGTAAACACTCACCAAAATTATTTCAATTTCAGCACTGGCCAAATTTATTTGGAGCACCATTTCCCCGCAGGCAGTTGGAGAGAAATTTTTTTATGAAAAACTAATTAATTAGTTGGTAAACTAATCGATTAGTAGTAGCTTAGGATAAAATAGTAACAAGATGCAGAAACTGGCTAAACGGGAAGAGCAGATCATGCAGGCCTGCTGGCACCTGGAGAAAGCATTTATAAAGGATATCATTGCCGAGCTGCCTGATCCTAAGCCTCATTATAATTCAGTAGCCACGATGGTGCGCATCCTGGAGGAAAAGGGTTTCCTGGACCATGAGACGCTGGGAAATACTTTCCGCTATTATCCGGTGATATCCAAGGAACAATACCAGAAGCATGCATTTGACGACATCGTCAAACAGTATTTTAATAATTCCTATTCGCGCATGCTGGCCTTTTTTGCGAAAGAGCAAAAAATATCAAAGGAAGAGATCAACGAGATATTGGAGATCATAAAAAGTCAAAAAAAATGATCAAATGATACCTTATATCCTGCATGTAAGCATCCTTATTGCGGCCGCCACCTTTTTTTACGGCCTGCTGCTGAAAAAACTGACATTCTATACGCTTAACAGGTGGATATTGCTTGGCTGCCTGCTGGTGGCTTTCGTATTGCCGCTGCTGCCCATACCGAGAGGGTGGAGCTGGCAGGCGCCGGTGTCAGCTGCTACGGGGGCGGGGGCTCAAGGTACTTCGTCCACTGCTGTTGCACGCGAGAAGGCCGAAGTTCCGGCGGCCGTCTATTACAGTACGCCGGGCGTTACCCCTATACCGGCAGCAGATACCCGAAAGCAAGCTGCCGCACCATTGTCTCCCGTTATGTCTGCGCCTGTTGCGAAGCCTGTGACTGTAGCCGCGGGTCATAGCTTTTTCCCACGTGTTCTGCCTGTACTTTTTTATCTCTACCTGTTTGGAGTGATCGTCCTGGGGGTAAACATGCTGCGGCAGATGATCATGCTGCTGCTGCAATGTTACAAAGCACCGGTGGTCCGGGACGGGCAATACAGGATCATTGCGACGGCCGGCATGCATGGTCCCTGTTCTTTCGGGAATATGATCTTCATTCATCCGGACCGGTATGATCCGGACACCTATCAGCAGATCCTGCTGCATGAGAAGATCCATGCCGGCGGCTGGCACACGGTGGATATTCTTTTGGCAGAGATCGGCATTGTGTTCCAATGGTTCAATCCTTTTATCTGGTGGTTCCGGCGGGAATTGGAGAATAACCTTGAATTTCTCACTGACCGGCATGTACTCCGGCATCCGGGTATTGAGAGATCGGCATATCAGCTAAGCCTTATCAAAGTAGCTGCGCCGGACGTTCCGCTCAGCATTACCTCGAATTATAATCAGTCACTTTTAAAAAGACGTATTATCATGATGAATGTTCAAAACTCCGCTCGTCATACTGCCTGGAAGTATTTCATCCTGCTGCCCTTGTTCATTTTCCTGACTGGAATATTGAACAGGCCGGCTGCCCTGGCCCAGGATAGTAAGCGTCATAGCAAAGGCAAGGTGCCACCACCGCCGCCCCCGCCTCCGGTGCCGGTGGTGAACGTAGGTCCTGTTGTGGCCCCTGTTGTCACGGTGGCGCCCGTTGCTGTTGCTGACGTGCTGGTTCAGCCCGCGCCAGTTTCTGAAGGAGCGCCGCTTAGCGTTCCGCCTGTTCCGTCGGATCCTGCCATGCAGCCTGTGTCGGCGCCCTTGCCTGTGATCGTACCCGTTCCACTGATGGACACGTCCAAGCCTTCTTCCCGGGCTGACAGGATGGAAGGTTCCTGGTTCATTACGAATTACAAGCAGGATAATAAGGGTGATAACGTGACGATCGAGCTTCGCGACCAGGACGATGAGCACCGTTGGAACAGCAGCTTCAGCGCCTCACGGAGTAAATTATCCCTGTCCGGAGTGGGTAAGGTGGAGTTCGCTCTGACGCGGGAAGCGGGCACGATGCATTTCTCGGGCCAGTTTGATGGCGAACAGGGATTCGGTCATTATAAGTTTCAGCCGGATGCAGCTTACCTGTCCCATATGCGGGAGAAAAAGGTGGTCATAGAAGAAGATGAAATGCTGTCTTTTTTCCTGGTGGATATAAAGAAAGACTATGTGGATATGCTGCAGGGCAATGGATTTCCGGAGATCTCCAGGCAGCATCTTATTTCGATGGCGGCCCTGGGCATTGACAAGCCATATATCCAGGGGGTCCGCGAGATGGGTTATACCGACATTTCAGAAAATCATCTCATTACTTTCAAGGCCCTGCACATAGACAAAGAATTTATAGACGACGTGCGTAAAGCGGGGTATGATCATCTCCCGGTGGATAAGCTGATCACTTTTAAGGCCATGAAGATCGACGGAGCCTATCTGCGCCGGTTTCCCGCCTCTACGCCTCCCCAGGATATTGTCACTTACAAGTCCCTTCGAATCGACAGCGATTATGTGGCTTCGCTGAAAAGAGAGGGATATCCGGACCTTGCGTCCAGGGAGATCGTGAGCCTGCGTTCGCTGAACGTGACGCCTGAATTCATAAGCGGTTTTCATGCCATCGGTTATAAGGATATTCCTGTGCATAACCTTATCTCCCTGAAATCTCTCGGAGTTACGCCTGAATATGTAAAAGGCTTTTTAGCGCTTGGTTACAAGGATATTTCGGTAAATCATTTGGCCTCGCTGAAATCCATGGGCATTACGCCTGAGTTCATCAAAGATTTCAATGCCATCGGGTTTAAGAATATTCCGCTGAACCAGCTGACCTCCGTGAAAGCAATGGGGGTCACTCCTTCCTATGTCAGTAAGATGAAGGAGAAAGGATTTGTATCAGATGACCTGAACAAGTATATTCGTCTGAAGAACGCTTTTGATTAGTCCGGATAGTTATTCACGAATACCTGCCAGAGTGTTAAATTTGGTTTTTTTATCAAACAGTGTTAACACAGCATGGCAAGAAGACAGGTTAGGCCCTTTTCTCCCGGCAGGAGCCGGATCATGGTAGCTATTTTTTTCTTTGTTTCCGGATTTGGATTTTCTACATGGGCATCCCGGATACCCACTATCCAGCAGCAGCTGCATTTGAATGAAGCGCAGTTAGGGGTAGTTCTTTTCGCTCTGCCTATCGGGCTTATGCTGACCCTGCCTGTCACTGGTGCTTTGCTGAGCAGATTTGACAGCCGGGTCATCATGATGGGCGGGGCTGTTCTGTTCAATCTCATGCTATGCGGAATAGGTTTTGCTGCACGCACCTGGGAGCTGGTGCTGGGTTTGTTTTGTTTCGGGGCTTCCCGCAATCTGCTGAATATTTCCGCCAATGCACAATCCATCGGTGTACAGGCTTTATATGACCGGAGTATCATCGCCCGTTTTCATGGCATCTGGAGCCTGGCCGGGTTTGGCGGCGCTGCCCTCGGGAGCCTGATGGTGTCTTTTGCCATCAGTCCCGGCTGGCATTTTCTGCTGGTGGGATTAGTGCTGACCCTGCTGGCTTTCTATGCTTTTCCCGGTAGTCTTCCGCAGGCGCCTGCTGCCCGGGAGAAGCGGCCCTGGTTTGCACTTCCTGACAGGGCGCTGGCAAAATTCGGTGTCATTTCTTTTGCTTCCATGGCCTGTGAAGGGACGATGTATGACTGGAGCGGCATTTATTTCCGCAAGGCAGTACATACTTCCGGTAAGATCGCCACTGTGGGATTTGTGGTATACATGGTAGCTATGACCCTGGGCAGGCTGACGGGGGACAGGCTGGCAAACCGATTTGGCATCAGGAATATGCTGACGTATAGTGGTTTGTTGATAGGAGCGGGGTTGCTGCTTTCGGCGCTGCTGCCTTTTCCTCTGACGGCCGGGCTGGGTTTCATGCTGACAGGTTTTGGTGTTAGCTGTGTGATACCGATGGTATTCAGCATGGCCGGTCGATCTGCGGGTATGAGCAGCGGATCCGCCATTGCGGCGGTTTCGACGGTGGGTTATTTCGGTTTCCTCCTGGTGCCGCCGTTGGTGGGTTCTGTGGCGGAACTGGCAGGATTGCGCTGGTCTTTCGGGTTGATCGCTTTATTTGGCATCGCTATCACGGTGCTGGTGCAACAGATCCTCACAGGTGACGAAGCGCCGGTAGGGTCCCCACGGGACGCTACAGCCGCCGTTTCCGAAATATAGATTTTATTTATTAGATCATAGATAATTATGATCATATTCTATCTGGTCACTGCTGTATATTTGCAACATCTTATTTTATTTGCATGATGCCTACGACCAGGCGGTCAGCCTGCCCGGATCAGCATCAGCCCTTCAGACGATTTGCCTGCCTGCGAAATGGTTCACATTTTTTATTTAAAAAACAAATCAAATATGTCCAACAGGATCTTGTCAATTGGCGAAAAATTTCCTGCTTTTAAGAAGAAAGCAGTTGTATCTATTGAAAAAGGAAAGGAATTTGTAGAACTGACAGAAGAGTATGCAAGTGCGGAAGGCAAGTGGACCGTGTTATTCTGGTGGCCGAAGGATTTCACATTCGTTTGTCCTACGGAGATAGCTGAATTTAACAAGAAGCATAGCGAGTTTGTCGACAGGGATACGGTCCTGATCGGCGCTTCTACTGATTCCGAGTTTGTACATGCTGCCTGGAGGAGGGATCACAGCGATCTGCGTGATCTGAGGTTCCCCATGCTGGCCGACACTTCCAAGTCTCTTGCTGAAGAGCTGGGTATCCTGGACAAGGAGGAAAAGATCGCTTATCGTGCTACTTTCATCATCGACCCCCAGGGTATCGTTCGCTGGGTAAGTGTTTATGACCTTAATGTGGGCCGCAGCGTACAGGAAGTCATCCGTGTATTGGATGCTTTGCAGACGGATGAACTATGCCCCTGCAACTGGAAGAAAGGAGAAGAGACGCTGACTACGCAGTTGAGCATGAATTAATTTATAAAATATAATTATATGAGTGCTACAGCCACCCTTCAAAACGAAACTTTTCAGAACCTTTTGCTGGAATTGAATATTCCGGACTATGAACCTTCTTCCAGTGTCCGGGCTCTTGTCGGGGCGGAGTCGAGGTTTATCAAGGATCTGAAGATCAATACCGGCAATGTGCTTAACAACAATCAGCATCTCAACAGGAAAGAGTCCCTGCTGCTGGCGCTGGCGGTGGCCGTCAACGAGAAATATGCTTTATTACAGGATGCTTTCACTGGTCTGGCGAAGGATGCCGGAGCGACTGAAGCCGAGATCGCGGAGATCATCGCGTGTACTTCGTTGATGAATACGAACAATGTATTCTACCGGTTCAGACACTTTATACAAAAGGATTTTTATACCAATCAGCCTGCCGGTATCAAGATGAGCATTATGGCCAATCCTTTATTGGGCAAGGAGTTCTTTGAGCTGGTGAGCCTGGTGGTCTCATCCATCAATGGATGTGAGATGTGTGTGACTTCACATGAGAGATCTGTCTTGCAGCATGGCAGTTCGGAATCAAGGGTTTTAGAGGGCGTAAAGCTGGGGGCCGTTGTAAAGGGCCTGATTGCTGTACTGGCTTAGGAAGGGGATTTGAAAACAGGGTTTTGCGGGCAGCGCCTGCAAAACCCTGTTAGTTTTTAATTAAGCGGTTCTCCGGTTCCTTTTTTTAACCGGAGGTCCATCTGCCTGTACCGACTCTTCGGCAGGCAATTCTCTTTCTTCGTCTTTTTCCAAGTCTCCATCTTCGTCAATATTTCCGGGTGGGTGTTCCAGCTCCGGGGTTAAGTGCCTAACATCTTCCTTTCCTTTTGCCTCTTTGTACAAGACCAATTTTTGAATGGCGCGAACGGACTCTGAATAGATCGCGATCGTCTTGAATTGAGGACAAGCTTCGATATACTTTTTCTCGATCTTATTGGTCATTGCGAAGGTCACCGGATGGATGTTACCCTTCCTGAGGGACCGGAGAAGGTTTGCTTTTAATTCCTCCACCTGTAATTCGCGGATAGGATAGTTATTCAGTATTTTTTCCAGATCATATCCATATTGCAGGCGGAATTGACGGGTCTTGTAGTTGCCTATCGTTGTTTTAGCAGTAAAATCCAACTGGATCCAGGCGTTGTACTTTTCACCATCGCTGTCAGTCAGGTCCTTATTTACCGCCCTTCCCTGCAACAGGTTGAACGCTTCTTTTAAGGTGACGCCAGCCCCCTTGAAGATGTAAAAGGTCTGGATCTTGTTGAGGTCAGGATTTTCGAGATACAATAATGCGGCGGTGTATTTCGTAAGGAAGTACATTTCCTGCTGACCGCCCTTGCGGAAGTAAAGAGTAGCTTCCAATTTGCTCCATTCGTCGAAATGTGCTTCTGTCGACAGGTGAAATTCTTTTTGCCCTTTTCCCACTTCCTGCTCCAACTCATCGTTGAACGGTAGTGTTTCTCCGAAACCCAGGTATCTGAGATTTTCCTGGAGATAGGTGAGATTGTCTTTTTTCATAATTTGGTAATTTGATTGTTAGAAAATAAAGCGCTGCCGGGATCGCAACGCTGTTCAGATCAATCTTGATCTCAGCAGCGTAAAATTGTTTACCAGTAATTCCAGCTTGCGTCCTCCGTTCTTCTCCGAGACTTCAATGGCCAGCCATTTGTCTGCCGGCAGGGTAAATTGCGGCAGAACGATCACACTTTCTTCCTGGCTTTTACCTTTGATCAGGGTAGTGTTGCCATAACGGTACATGGGATCCAGGTGCAGGGAAGGGATGTTCCTCTTCACGCCTTTGCTGTCCCACATAAAGAAGCGGATACTGTCGACCACATAATCCAGGTGAGATCGATTGCTGATGGCCAGTCGGAAAAAGAGCAGCCCCTGATGGGTATAGATGCCCTTTACCTGGAAGCTCATGCGGAGACGCCGGTTGAACAGGTAATAGATCCTCCGGCGGTCTTTCTGCACTTTTTTGCAATGGTCCTGCATCTCTTTTTCTCCTATGACCCATAGCTGCTGCCGGTAAGCGACCAATGTATCGCCGTTCGGCGGGGGAGGCCCGGGCTGTGTTCTGGCTGATAGAGAATTGAAGAATAGATAGCTGAGGAGGACGACTGAGATGTGATTCATAATTATAAGGTTTAAAAATGAAGAAATAGGATTAATAAAAAAACCTGGCCGATCGGTACCAGGTTTCAAAGCTACATTTAGAATTGTCGCTTTCCATGACAGCGAGGTTGATAGCTGTCAACCATAATAACGGTTATAGGTTGATAGTTGTCAACTTTTCTTTCCCCGTGACTCCTGTTGCTTTTTGTACCTTTTGCGCATACGATTAAATGCTTCTTCGGAACAGCCTAGAAATGTAGCAATGTGTGTCGCCGGAACCGGCTTGTCAAAATGAGGGTATAATTTTAAGAATTGGATGTAACGGGGCTTGATGTTATAGTGTCTGAGCAGGGCGGCATTCTGCATGGACATCATGTAGTACTTCTCCGTTAGTTTGCGACCGATGGCATTGAATTCCGGGTATTTGGCATAGATATGATCCAACTGACGAATGGAAATGGAGTATACGATACTGTCTTCCAGGGCTTCTATGCCCAATTCACTGGGATCGCCTGTATAAACGCTCATGGGGGCAAACATAACATCCCCTTTTGTCATGAAAAATTCATTCTTTTGAACTCCTTTAAAAATTGTATAGCCGCGGAACAAACCTTCTTCGATGAACCACACTCTTTCGCACACATCATTTATTTTCAGCAGCGTGCCCTTTTTAATGATAGTTTCCTTCTTAAGGATCTTGTAGAGGTGCTCTTTCAGCTCTTTGGATCTGAGGCCTTTGGTTTGCAGAAAGTTAATTACGATTTTGCTCATAAAATAAAGTTTAGATCTTTTTAAAATAGGTTGTACCGGGATGCCATCAACAAATATTTTGCCCAAGTGCAGGAGCTGTTTAACAGACATGTATAATTGATAAATACTTACGAAATAATCATTTTATTTTCCACGGCGCGACCGTGGACGCGCCTGTTCGTCCTGACGGAATAACAGGCTTTGTTATCCACTCCGTCTTTTGCATGACAGTTTAACAATAATATTTTAGCGATCTTTGCCTCAACCCGTACCTTTGCATGCGGAACAGGCGTACCCGAAAAGTCAGGAAATATTAAATTATTTACGATGGGAGCAGGGAATAGTAAAAAGCAAAGGATCATCATTCTTGGGGCAGGGTTTGCCGGACTTCGCCTGGCAAGGGCGCTCAACGGCACGGATTACGAGGTCTTTCTCATCGACAAGCACAACTATCATCAATTCCAGCCGCTGATGTACCAGGTGGCCACGGCGCGGCTGGAACCGTCCAGTATATCCTTTCCCTTACGGAAGGTCTTCCAGCATTCGAAGAATGTCAATATCCGTATCACCGAGGTGAGCCGGATAGACACTGAGGCGCGGATCGTCTATACCCCTATCGGGGACTTGTCTTATGACCGGCTGGTCATTGGACTGGGATGTACGACCAATTATTTCGGTAATACCCGGATCCAGTCCCATTCATTTCCCATGAAGTCCGTTCCGCAGGCTATGGCCCTGCGCAACAGGATACTGAAGACATTCGAGGATACTATTGTGGCAGGTCCGGACGAATTGCAATCCCTTCTCAACTTCGTCATTGTGGGTGGAGGGCCCACGGGCGTGGAGCTGGCGGGCGCCATGGCTGAAATGAAGAAGAACATATTGCCCAAGGATTATCCGGGCGTTGATTTCTCCCGCTTTACCATCTACCTGCTGGAGGGTTCCCCCCATACGTTGAATGCCATGAGCGAGATCTCCAAGGTGAAGTCCCAGCAATACCTGGATTCCCTGGGTGTCATTGTAAAGACCGGGACAGTAGTGGAGGACTATGACGGCAGCACGGTCCGGCTGAGGGGAGGAGAGACCATCTCCGCCAGGAACCTTATCTGGGCGGCGGGCGTGACGGCCAATGTTCTCCAGGGCATACCTGCCGCCAGCATTACCAGGGGGAATCGTCTTATTACAAACCGGTATGGTGAAGTACAGGGGCTCGACGGCGTGTATGCCGTGGGGGACATCGCTTATATGGAAACGCCCAAATATCCAAAGGGGCATCCGCAGCTGGCCAATGTGGCCATTTCGCAGGCCATTTTTTTTGCAAAGAACTTTAAGAGGGAGCTAAAAGGCAAGTCCCGGCTGGAATTCGAGTACCACAATAAAGGTACGATGGCTACCGTGGGTAAACGAAAGGCGGTGGTCGATCTGCCGGGCCTCAGCTTCCAGGGGCGTCTTGCCTGGCTGACGTGGATGTTCGTTCATCTTATGCTTATACTCAGCGTCAAGAACAGGCTTTTTATTTTCTTCAACTGGATGATGAGTTATTTCGCCAATGATTCTACGCTGAGGCTGATGTTGAAGGCTGATACCCAGGGCTAGGCTGTAATTCCATGGCTTCCAATTGGCCTGAACCCGGGCGATATTTTTTTTCCATATATTTGCTTATATTAATCGGTCGAATCGTATGGGTGAAATCATTGTTGAACTAAGGCATGCAAACATCTACCAGGGCGATAATCTTATCCTTCAGGATGCAAACATCGTGGCCAGCAAAGGCGAGTTTGTCTACCTGGTGGGAAAGACGGGCACAGGGAAATCCAGCTTGCTGAAGACCCTGTACGGGGATCTTCCGCTGAGGGAAGGAGAGGGGCTGGTAGCCGGCTTTAAGTTAGAGCAGATGGATTGGAAAAAAGTTCCCTATCTCCGCCGGAGCCTGGGCGTGGTCTTCCAGGATTTTCAACTACTGACAGACCGGAATGTAAACGACAATTTGAAGTTTGTGCTGCAGGCGACGGGCTGGAAGGATGTAAAGCTCATGGATGAAAAGATCGCCGATGTGCTGGACAAGGTAGGGTTGCGGTCGAAGGGCTTCAAGATGCCTTTCGAAATGAGCGGAGGAGAGCAGCAGCGTGTGGACATTGCAAGGGCCCTGCTCAATTCTCCCAAGCTGATACTGGCTGATGAACCTACGGGCAATCTTGACCCCGAAACGGCCGATGAGATCATGCAATTGCTTTTTCAGATCTCGCGCGATTATGGTACGACGATCATAATGGCCACCCACGATTACAGGGTAATCAACAAATTCCCTGCCCGCATGCTACGGACGGAAAGGGGAAAGGTCATCGACAACGCTACTATTTCGATGGATTAAAATTATTTACTGCTGCTGCTGCCAGATCCATCGGATCAGCTGGCGGGTATTTTCCTCATTGTTATATTTGCCTGCCAGCAGGGACTGCCTGGATGCGATGTCTTCGGCTGTAAAGGCTTTTGTGAAGAGCCGTGTGATCATTTCTATCAGTTCTTCGGTATCGTCGGCAATATTGCAGCCGTCCTCCAGTCCCGTGCCTTTTACAGCATCCCGGTTCACCACGCAGTGACGTCCATTGAACAGGGCGTTGAGGAGCTTCATCTTTATTCCAGTGCAGTTGAAGGATGGGAGGATATTGATCTGTGCTTTTGCGATCAGGTCCTGGATCTCCTGGTCTGAAGGGTTGGGGATAAGACATGCGTGCGGGTGCTGCTCCACCATTCTGGTCAGGCGTGCGGATGGATTCTTGCCTGTGATGATCAGCGGGAGGTCTACGCAATGGAATACCTGTTTAAGCAACCAGGCCACGGCCTGTTCGTTCTCCGCAACGGAAAGGTTACCATGATACAGGCAAAAGCAACCTGTGCCTTCTTTACCAAGAATCTCTTTAAACGGCAGGAACACGGGAAGGGTGTGGATATTTTCCGCGCCAAACTCCTGTTTGTATTGTTCGCAGTCCTTTTCCACCATGGCCAGGATCATTGCCTTATCTGCGATCTTTTTTTCATACTGCCTGAGCAAGTTGCTCTCGTGCAGGTAATACATTTTTTTCAGCAACGACTTTTCGCAGTAGTACAGCTGGCGATAGTACTGATATTCCACATTATGCAACCGCAGGATCACCTGCCTTCCGCTGAACCTTTCATCATTCAGCAGGTAGGAGCAATGGATCCCTTCCAGCAGGATGGGGTGGTCGTCCCGGAGGAGGTCCTCCAGCAATTCTCCATTGGACCGGGAGCAGACGATATAGGGCAGCTTATGTGAGAACCCTTTATGTCCCTCCCGCCGGGAGTAGTATTTCACCTCTTCGCAATATGCGTTCAATTCAGTGCGTTCGCCTCTGCCATACTCGAAGCAATGCAGGTGCACTTTGACGCCGGCCTCATGGAGACAGCGGATCTTATGAAAAGGGTCGACCACTCCCCCGTAATCTGCCGGGAAGGGCACGTCCATGCATACTATATGTAGATGCTTATCCACCGATCAGTTAAGGATTTTTTGATAAAGCCGGACCAGTTTTTTTTCTTCTTCCTGCCAGTTGAAATGAATGCTTGCCTTTTTACAATTGCTTTGTAACGTTTGATACAATTCCATATTGTTCAGCAGGCTGTTCAGCGCTACTGCCACCTGCCGGATGTCCGGGTTGTCTATTAGAACAGCAATTGTATACATATTGTTTATTTCCCGGTAAGCCGGATAATCCATGGCCAGCTGGGGGATGCCTGCATGCATGTAGTCGAAAAAGCGGTTGGCCAGGGAATAAAAATTACTCATGCCTTTATTTTCGAACAGGGTGATGCCGCACCAGGCTGTCCGGGTGAGCTGCCTAAGCTCTTCGGGGCGGAGGGGGCCTTTAAAAATGACCTTTCCCTTCAGGCCATGGTCCTCCACCAGCTGCCGGGCCTGGCTCAGGAAATTTCCTTTGCCGCATATGACCAGCTGTGCGTCTACCTGCTGCATGGCAGGGATCAGGGTCTCAAAGCACCTGCCTTCGTTGACGGCTCCCTGATAAAGGATAAAGCGGCCGGAAGGCTGGGGCGGCCCGGGGGGAGCGGGGTCAGGCAGCAGCAGCGGCGCGTTCCGGATGACCTCATACTTTACGCCATACATTTTTTCAAATTCAGCGGCGATCTGTCCATTGACGGTGTACCCGATGCTGAAGGCCGGTACAAATGACTTTTCCACGCTTTTCCAAATCCTGTAGATGGCTGGTCTGGAAACCACTTCCTTCATCTCGCAGAATAGTTCATGGGCATCATATACTCTCGGGATACGTTTGAGCGCTGAAATAAAGCGACAGGGTATGATGGTGTCCAGGTCAATGGCGCAAATGCAGTCCATTCGGCGGAACAACAAATAGAAAAATAGCCGGAAATTATATTCCAGGTAAAACATTTTACCTTTCCGGAACAGCAGCCGGATCCGTTTCTGATGAAAAGGGCGGGGGGCCAGCGGGAGAGAGGCGGCTTCCGCCCTGCCTACCAATACCACTGCATAACCTACTGAGGACAAGGACGTACAGATCCTGATCATACGCTGATCATAAGTCAGGTCGTTGGTCACTGTACAATAGATCCTTTTGCTCATGGGGCCGGCCGGCATTATTTTTGGCTTCAAAAGGCGGCCAAATTAACCAATTGCGCCTAGATTCTTCATTATTTTTAGCGATTTTTAGGTGTATTTTTCATGTTTGTCAAAATAATCAGTACCTTCGCAGGCCAAATATTCATTTGGATGTTTTTAATAAATAATTAGAGATGCCTTATTTGACAAAAGAAAAGAAAGCGAGTTTCTTTACAGATTTTGGTGGAAAGACCACCAATACCGGTTCCATCGAGGGACAGATTGCGTTGTTGACAGAGCGGATCAACCGTATCTCTGAGCATTTGCAAGCCAATAAGAAGGATTTTTCCACCCATCGTGGTCTGATGCAGTTAGTGGGTAAAAGAAAGCGTTTGCTGACCTATCTGAGCAAACAAAACCTCCAGGGTTACCGTCAATTGATCGAAAAACTCGGACTCAGAAAATAAATCTCATTATGTATATGACCACTATTCCCAACTGAACCTACGGTTGGGAATAGTTTTTTTATACGTGAAGGATTTACTGACATTTTCACACATTTATTAACATAAGGATCCTGGCTTCACTATCCGTTCCTGCCTCAGTGAACATGATCCTATAAAGACGAACAGCTTTATGCTTTCACAACCCATCAGTGTAACGTTTGATATAGGTGGCGGCCGGATGGTCACCATCGAGACGGGTAAGCTTGCCCGCCAGGCAGATGGCGCCGTTACGGTACGACAAGGTAATTGTATCATCCTGGCCACCGTTGTTGCCAATAAGGACCCGAAGGAAGGGCAGGATTTTTTCCCCCTTTCAGTAGATTACCAGGAAAAATTTGCTTCAGCCGGGCGGATCCCCGGTTCCTTTTTTAAACGTGAGGCCAGGTTGAACGACTATGAGATCCTCACCAGCCGTCTGGTGGATCGTGCCTTGCGTCCTTTATTCCCCGAAGATTATTTCTGCGATGTGCAGGTGCTCATCAGCCTTGTATCCAGCGATTATGAAGTGATGCCTGATGCGCTGGCGTGTCTGGCGGCTTCGGCGGCGCTGGCTGTTTCCGATATTCCCATTAAGGAGATCATCAGTGAGGTCAGGATCGGCCGGATAGACGGTCAATTGGTCGTGAACCCCAGCCGTACAGAACTGGAAAAGGCCAGCATGGAATTCCTCATTGCCGCCACGGACAAGAACCTGATGATGGTGGAAGGCGAGGCTTCCGAGTGCAGTGAAGAAGACCTTGTAAAAGCCCTGGAGCTGGCGCATGACGCCATCCGTGTCCAGATCAAGGCCCAAGAAGAATTGCGTGCGAAGGCGGGTGTCACCGGGAAAAGAGATTACAAGAAGCCTGAGGTCAACGAAGAGCTCCAGCAGAAAGTGACAGCTTTCACGAAAGACCGGATCTACCAGATCTCCCGCGCGGGCAGCAGCAAGCACGAACGCAGCGATGCATACGATGTGCTGAAGGATGAGCTGATCGCCAGCCTGGGTGAAGAAATTACCGATGCCGACAAGAAGCTGGCTAAAAAATATTATCATGATCTCCAATGGGAAGTGGTACGCAATATGATCCTTGATGACCGGATCCGTCTGGACGGTCGCCAACTGGACCAGGTACGTCCTTTGGCCATGGAAGTAGACCCGCTGCCTACACCGCACGGTTCGGCCCTGTTCACCAGGGGAGAGACGCAGTCCCTCACAACCGTCACCCTGGGTACCCCCCTGGATGAAGTGCTGGTGGAAAGCGCTGCGAAGTCTTACGATTCGAAATTCTTTTTGCATTATAATTTCCCTCCTTTCAGCACCGGTGAAGTGAAAATGATGAGAGGGCAGAGCCGTCGTGAAGTAGGTCATGGCAACCTGGCCATGCGCAGCCTGAAGAAGATGATGCCGGGTAATGACTATCCTTATACCGTGCGTGTGGTCAGCGATATCCTGGAATCCAATGGGTCTTCTTCCATGGCGACCGTTTGTGCCGGCAGTCTGGCCCTGATGGATGCAGGCGTTCCTTTCTCCAAGCATGTCAGCGGTGTGGCCATGGGCCTCATTACCCGCCCTGCCGATGGAAAAAATGCCATCCTCACGGATATTTTGGGTGATGAAGATCACCTGGGCGATATGGACTTCAAGGTCACGGGCACCCGTGAGGGCATCTGCGGCGTACAAATGGATATCAAGGTGGATGGCCTGAGCATGGATACGATGCGTGAAGCGCTTGAGCAGGCCCGTAAAGGCCGTCTGCATATCCTGGAAGCGATGTATGGCTGTATGCCTGCAGCGCGTGAAGATGTGAAGCCTCATGCACCGAGAATGGTGAAGATCTTTATCGACAAGGAATTCATCGGCGCCGTCATCGGACCTCAGGGAAAGATCATCCAGGAGATCCAGCGCGAAACCGGTACTACCATCAACCTGGAAGAAGTCGGCAATTTTGGCGAGGTCAGCATTTTCAGTCCTGCCAAAGAAGGCCTGGACAAAGCTGTTTCCTGGATCAAGGGCATTGTCGCTCAACCCGAAGTTGGGTCTGTATACGAAGCGAAGGTCAAGTCTGTCATGCCTTATGGCGCATTTGTGGAATTCCTGCCCGGCAAACAAGGCTTGCTGCACATCAGTGAAGTAAGTCATAAGCGCCTCGAAACGCTGGAAGGCGTCCTGAAAGAAGGCGATTCGGTGAAAGTCAAGCTCATCGGTCTCGATCAGAAGACAGGTAAGTTCAAGCTGAGCCGTAAAGTTCTCATAGCAAAGCCAGAAGGAGCAGCAGCGGCAGGCGCAAGGCCTGCAGGCGGTCCGCAGGATCAGCAGCAGTAATACATTATTCATCATAATGAGGTCTGTAGTATCATGCTACAGACCTTTTCTATTTGATTATGCACCTCCAGATCACTATTCCCGCAGCTGACGTATCTGTTCAGGAGATCCTTATCGCCAGGCTCGAAGAGCAGGGGTATGATGGATTTCTGCAAGACAGCAGCCATCTAGATGCTTATATCCCGGAAGAACAATTCGATGCCCGGATGCTGGAAGAGCTTCTGTCACGCTGGCAATTGTCCTATACCCGTCAGGCACTGCCTGAAAAGAATTGGAATGAGGAATGGGAGAAGAACTTTCAGCCTGTGATCGTGGGAAAGTTCTGTGCTATCCGGGCTTCTTTTCATGCCCCTATCCCTGATGTGCAGCATGAGCTGATCATAACGCCCAAGATGAGCTTTGGCACCGGACATCATGCCACTACCCACATGATGATACAGGCGATGGAGACCTTGGATCTTAAAGGCCGCACTGTGCTGGATTTCGGCACCGGGACGGGCGTGCTGGCCATTCTGGCTGAAAAATTAGGGGCGGGCAGGGTAATCGCCATCGACCATGATGCCTGGAGCATCGACAATGCGCGGGAAAACATGGTGGAAAATCATGTTAGTAAGGTTTTGGTGGAAAAAATGGATACCCTGCCAGCTGAACCTCCCTTCGACATCATATTAGCAAATATCAATAAGCATGTAATCCTGAAGGAACTCGCTACCATGAAACAACAATTGAAGGAGGGGGGCGTTATATTATTGAGCGGCCTCCTCGTCGAGGATTTTCAAGACATTGAAAATGAGTCGCTTAAAAATGACCTTCCAATATCCGAGCGGTTGAGTGAGGGGAGCTGGATCTGCCTGAAACTCATAAAATAAGGCAATTTACCTGAGGGGACCGTGAAGCGTTGGAGTCTTTTTTTAAGTATATTTGTTATCCAACTTTAACTCAACTATTCGATGAAGGAAGTTTTACTTATACTTCTGGCTTACCTTATTGGCTCTGTTCCGACCGCTGTATGGGTCAGCAGGTCCTTTTTCGGGATCGATATCCGTGAGTATGGCAGCGGCAATGCCGGGGCCACCAATACTTTCCGGGTGCTGGGTTCGAAATGGGGTACGCTGGTAATGTCTGTGGATGTCATTAAGGGCATTGTGGCTACCGGATTATATGTGCTTGTGCCTTATTACATGCATGATGAGACGGAAAGGACCAATTTTATGGTCGGTCTGGGTCTGGCGGCTGTTGCAGGCCATATTTTCCCTATCTGGGCGGATTTCAGGGGTGGAAAGGGGGTAGCTACTCTTTTTGGAATGATCATCGCAATTCAGCCCCTGGCGGCCGTATGCTGTGTGGCTGTATTCCTTCTGGTGTTGTACCTTACCCGTTTTGTTTCCTTAAGCTCAATATTGGCCAGTGTTGCTTTTGCTGTCTTTATCCTGTATATTTTCGATGCAAAAGAGACGCTGTACCGGGGATTTGCCATTGCTGTAGCCCTAATGGTTGTCCTTACCCATCAAAAGAACATTACCCGCCTGCTGAGAGGCAGTGAGAACAAGGTACCCATCTTTAAATACCGCGACAGGCGCCGTCAGCGCCGGCAGGACGATGCCCAGGCCCATCAGGCTAAGGCTAATGATTAAACTTTTCGGATAATTTTACGTAATTTCGCCATCCGCTCAAACGGACCGGAGGTTCGTTGGCCTGACTTCTATTCTCAAACTGAAAACTAAAAAATTCAGGAGATGCTCCCAACTTTACTCGAAAAATTGCAGCTAAAGGACGAGAAAAACCTGTTGATACAGGGTTTGCCGTCCGCGATCGAAAAGCAATTCGCAAAGCTGGCGTTTGCGAAGAATCTCACTCCGCTGTTGAAAAGTAAAAAAATAGATTTTGCTCTGGTATTTGCGGTAAATGAACAGCAGTTGCGGGGGATCGTCTGCGAGGTGCTTCCAGCTTTGCAGAAGGATGGCAAATTTTGGGTGGCCTATCCGAAAGTGGGGTCCAAGATCGCCACTACGCTGAACAGGGATTGCAGCTGGGAATGCATCACCGGAGTCGGATATGAAGTTGTCCGTCAGGTGGCGCTGGACCATGTATGGACTGCTGTCCGCTTTAAAATGGCGGAGCCTGTAGCCATCCTGGAAAGGGAAGAGGAGAGGGAAGAGCTGCTGGAGGCAGCCGGCGTGGATGTTATGCAAAGGTCAATAGCTCCGCCAGCCGACTTTGTGAAGGAGCTCCGCCGAAGCAAGGTGGCCTCTCATTTTTTCGAGGAATTGTCTTTCACCAATAAGAAAGAGTATGTGATCTGGATCACCAGCGCAAAAAAGGAAGAGACGCGTTCCCGGCGGCTGGAGCTGGCCATTGACAAACTGATCGCCGGAAAGAAAAACCCGGGCGCCAAGTAGGATCAGCCAGACACATTACGTACGTGCAATGGATCAACACCTACCCGACTCGTCGCCGGGAATCAAGGTTTTTGGGTATTTTTAGCATAAGTTTCAGACCCCCAAAGGCTTTCCTGTATCTTTGAACTGTCCTTCAAGTTCAACATAAGATTTATATTACCTCCGCCCGGCTGTATTCCGAGGACTTGCTTACCCAGAGACCCCTATTCATTTTCGAAAAACGATATGCTTTTAAGTACATTTCATGGCAGTTTTTAGCAAGCAAAGTCTAATAACGGAATTGTTGGACAGGACGGAGCTAATTAAAGCCAGCACCCAACCTTTTCTCCGGCTGACGGAGCAACAATTGATCTTCAGTCCTTCATCTGATAAATGGTCTATAGCAGAGATATTTGGCCATCTTAACATCGCGCATGATCTTCAGCTCCGGGGTATTCTGACCCGGATCACGCTGGCACCTGATGTGAAGACCGATCATTTCCGGAGCAGCTGGCTGGGCGACCTGTTATACGGGAAGATGATGCCCAGGTCAGATGGCACCGTATTTAAGCTGCCTTCTCCCAGGAGCTTTCATGCCAGCAGGGAGGGTCTTGACGGATACGACGAGGTGCACCGTTTTCTCCAGCAATGTGACACGCTGGATGATATTCTCCGGCATGTGTCTACGAAGGATCTTCAAGGTATCAAGATCCCGCTGGCATTTGCCAAGCTGATACGGTTGAGACTGGGTGACAATCTCCGGTTCATCATAGCGCATAATGAGCGGCACCTGCTGCAAGCCCACGGGATGATGAAGCAGTTTACGGCGGTCATTTAATAATGACTGTTCCCAGGTGCAGGAGGAGATCCCTTTCCAGCTGTTTGAGGTGGATATGCGTCTGCAGCAGCACCATTTGTTCCTCGTCCGTATGGGGTTTGGAGAGATCCTGTTGATTTTCTTCCATCAGCCGCTTGATCTTACGCAGCTTGAGGTATCCGATGGTGGAGATGACGTCTTCTTTATAGAGGTCTTCGCGGGTGGCTATTTTTCCATCGAAATGTTCCTTCCAGTTGAGGCTGAGCTCGTGATGGAAATCCATGATGGATACGGCCAGGGTGCTCAGCTCCTGGTCCTCGTGGTAGAGAAAGTTTTTTACGGTGGGTTCCAGTCCTTCCTGGTACCATGCTTTGTAGATATCCAGGATCTTCACCAGCCGGCGGTTGTCAATGAGGTCATAGAAATCGGAGGATTCGGCGAGGATATAGTCGGCAACGGAAGTGTTGTCATCCCATGGGCGCAGGCCGAAATCCAGCAGGCTGCGGATCATTCCCCTTTCGTTCTGCTCGTGCTTGAAAAGCAGGTTGATGGACTCTTCATCGCCCGGGGCTGGCATTTCGGGCGTTCCTTCCTGCTGCAGGGACATCCCGTCTGACTGATGGATGGAAGAGGTGCCGGCGGAGGCGGCCTTGCTCTCCTGTTTGGCAAGGCGTTCCCGTACATATTTATTCACCAGGGTATGCAGACCTGTCTCTTCGATCCGGAGGATCTCTGAACATTGCCGGATATAGTCCTGTCGTTTGGTGAAGTCCTCTGCTTTATTGATCCTGGCAATGGTCTCGGCGACCTGGTTCACTACTTCCGCGCGTTTGCTGGTGTCTCCGGCTGCGTCCTTCAATGCTACTTCCAGCTGGAAAAGGATAAAGTCTTTTTTAGCCGTGGCTACAAACTCGCGGAAGGCGGCAGCTCCCACTTTACGTACGTAGCTATCCGGGTCTTCCCTGTCGGGAATAAGCACGAGTTTTACGTCCAGGCTTTCTTCCAGCGCCATGTCCAGTCCGCGCAGAGCGGCCTTGATCCCTGCGCCATCACCATCATAGATGATGGTGAGATGATTGGTGTATTTCTTTATCAGCCGCAGCTGGTCTACTGTGAGGGAGGTACCGCCGCTGGCGACCACATTCTCGATGCCTGCCTGGTGCAGTGAAATGACGTCGGTATACCCTTCTACCAGCAGGCATTCATCCTGTTTATCAATTGCCTGCCTGGCCAGCCAGGAACCATACAGGATCTTACTTTTGATATAGATCTCGTTCTCGGGCGTATTGATGTATTTGGGCGCGCGGTCATTGCTTTTGATGATACGTGCGCCGAAGCCGAGCGTCTTTCCCGTTTGGTTATGGATAGGGAAGATGATACGGCCCCTGTAATTATCTACGGGCCGTTCGTCCCTTACCACCACCAGACCGCTCTTTTGCAGATATTCCAGGTTGTATTGCGCAGCGAGCGCCGCCCGTGAAAATGCATCCCGCTGCTCGGGACTATAGCCCAGCTGGAATTTACGGATGATGTCATCGTTAAACCCGCGTTCGCGCAAATAACTAAGTCCAATATCCTGGCCTTCCTCAGAAGAAAGAAGCGTGTCATGGAACCATTTTTGGGCAAAGCCGTTGAGGATATAAAGACTTTCTGCTACCTGCTGCTGCTGGCGCACTTCCGGGCTCAGCTCTTTTTCCTCTATCTCAACGTTGTATTTGGCTGCCAGCCATCGCAGGGCTTCGGCGTAGGAGTATTTCTCGTGCTCCATCAGGAAACTGATGGTATTGCCGCTGCGCCCGCAGCCAAAGCATTTATAGATCTCCTTGACGGGAGAGACCGTAAAAGAGGGGGATTTTTCGTTGTGAAAGGGGCAAAGGCCCAGGTAATTGGTGCCGCGCTTTTTGAGCCGCACAAAGCCGCCTACGATCTCGATGATATCTATCCGGCTGAGGATCTGTTGTATGGTCTGCTGGGGGATCATTCAGGCGTGCAATTTAGCATATTATGGTTACTCATTAGATGGATTATAGGTTAATGCTTACCAAGGGCTTAGGACGTCCGATGTGGTTAAAAATAACCGTAATTTATGTATAAAACTGAGTAGTTTTACTCACAACAAACTATCTCTTTTTTCGCTTATATTAAAACTATTTATCCTTTGAAGACTGGCATGTACTCCTTACATTATATGATCGTATCCAACATTGCCATATTGTGTTGCTTCATTCCCTTTGCAATGCTATTATCCAGGAAAATGAGACAGGTGACCACTTTCCGGGTCCTGGGCATTTATTGGCTGTTGAATGGGCTTATCCATTTCACAGATATTTACTTTTTCTACGCATACAGGAATAACAGGCTGGACCAGATAACGGAATATTATAATCTCCTGGATACTCCCCTGGTGCTGGTGCTATTTGCATGCGCAACCTCCGGCCGTCGCAGGAAGATGCTGACGCTAACTTTACTTTTCTTTATCGCCGGAGAGCTGGCGCTGATGGGCTGGAAAGGATATGCTTTCACCTCCGGCTTCCTATTCGTTGGATCGGGGGTGGTGCTGGTGCTGGCATTCAGCATCATCGGCCTCGTCCATTATATGAAGAAGATGGAGCATACGTCTTTCGAGAATTCCATGGCGTATGTCTATGCTTCTTTATCCTTTGCCTATGGCAGCTTCCTGATCATTTCTATATTCATCCAGCTCCGTGGAAACAGTGAAGGTAATGGACGGGACAGCTATCTGCTGTATTATATCAGCCTTTTGCTTTCGGCCGCCATTACCTCCATGGGCCTCTGGAGCTATGGTATAGGTCGCCAGGGAGAGCCGGGTCTGGCTCATTCCTCGTCTTCTTCGTAATTGAAGGTACCCTGGTTGTCGTTGTACACCGACTCCCAGGCCCTCACTTTGTCTTCGCCCAGTAATTCTAAAATATCGAAGATAGGATCGGTTTTCTTCTTCCATTCTATCAAAGTCGTATCGTTATATTTAGATACATACATGCAATGGTCTGTTTCCATGTTCACTTTGATCAGGCCAACCGGTCCTTCCTCTTTTTCCTGTATCAGGTAATAGCAACCCTTTTCCAACAACGCATACGAATACATACATCGCCTTTTTAAAAATTAACAATACAGAATAAATGGGGTAGTAAGTAACCTTGTAACCTGGAGAATTTAAATGGGAAGTAACTTTTTAACAGGTCAGATCACAAATTTACGGTTTTTGGGATTAGCAACCAGAAAGAAGAAATGGCCCCCGGGGCCATTTACATAAAATTAATCCTATATCGTTGTATGTCAATATGTTGTGAATGTGTTAAAAGAAGAAGGGCCTGGCTAAAACGATCAGAGGCCATCCGCCCGGTTGGGGAATAGCCTCCGATCTTACTAGACCACTTATCCTACAGCATCTTTACTTCTCCAACTTGATCTCTCCAGCATCTGCGGCCTGCCCGTCTGTGACCGTGATACCATCCTTTGCTGCATTTTTATAAGGCGGCTTGGCTTCTATGATGACTTTATAGCTGCCGGGCTTTGCGTCGGTGATCTCGTAAGCGCCGTTGATGATGGGGGCTCTCAATGTATCGGTTGACGACTCGGCCCAGGCTCTCACGGCAGCATCTGTAGGGCTAACTGTTCCTTTGATAGAGCCTGATCTGAGACTGTTGAAGGCAAATAGTCCTGCTGCTGCAAATGTTACGGCCGCGATCTTAATACCTGTGAATTTCATAAATAGCGAATTTAAGAATGAAAAATTAGGAATTACTGATATTCAAAAACACAAATTCAATCTACGCATCAGGGAAGGGAACCTGTATATATGCAGACAAGGACTATGCCATAATTTTTTTAAACACCGGGATCATACGGCCGATGACTGTGGAAATATTTCTACATGGAGTTCATTGTGCAAATAGGGTATCCATTTGCGTTATATACATGAATTGTATGCTGGTAAAGGGTTTTGTCGATCCGGTCAGGATAAGAAGAAATGTTTTCAGGAATTGGATGAGCAGAAATAATTTTTAGGTTCTCTTAACATTTCATGGCACCACAGATCCATTGTCGAGCTTAAGGAACCTGTCAACGCAGTCCGGAAGCTCCTCGCGGTAATGGCTGACGTAGATGAGCGTGGTGCCGAATGCTTCGCACAAGAGGCCGATCAGCTGCCGGAAATATTTTGTCTGATCCTCATCCAAACCCTGGCAGGGTTCGTCCAGGATCAGCATGGGAGGGTTTTTGATGAGGGCGCGCGCCAGCAATATCATCCGCTGCTGTCCGGTGGATAGTTGCGCCAGCCGTGATGAGCGCAGGCCGTCCAGGGAAAGGAGCTGCATCCACAACAGCACCCGCTGTTCCTGTTCGGGGGACAACGGGCGAAAGAGACCGATGGTGTCGAACAGACCGCTGGCGATGACTTCGAAGCAGGTGGCGCTGTAATCAAAGTACAGATGCAGTTCCGGGGAGACAAAGCCAATTTTCCGTTTGATGTCCCAGATGGTCTCGCCGGAGCCGCGTCTGCGATCGAATAACCAGATCTCATTGGCATATGCCTGGGGGTTGTCCGCAGTGATCAGGCTCAGGAGCGTGGATTTGCCGGCTCCATTGGGTCCACTGACGTTCCATCTTTCTCCTTTTCTTACTTCCCAATGGATATGCTGCAGCAAGATCTTTTCTCCATAATGAACATGCACATCGATCATCTTTACGGCGATGGAGAATGCCTCCGGTTCTCCTGAGGTCAGCTGCTGCAATTGCTTCAGGATCCCCGGATCCAGCCGTATTTGCTGTCCGGCTTCCGGCTGGGGCTCCAGCTGTTGTTTGATGCCGCGGAAGATCCACTCGCCCTGGTTCAGCCTGGCTATGTGGGTAATAGCTTCCGGAAGCTCCCGTGGAGAGGTGATCAACAGCAGCTGGATCCCTTTTTCCGCTGTCAGATTGATAAGGTGGTGCAGGGTGGCTCTTCCTTCTGTATCCAGTCCGAGGAATGGGTTGTCCAGGATCAGCAGGTCCGGGTCGTCCAGTAAGGCAATGGCCAGCTGCACCCGTTTGTTCTCCCCGTTGGAGAGCTGGATAAGGGGCCGGGAGAGCAGGGGGCGGATATGCAGGAGGTCCAGCCATTCCCAGGATAGCATCCCTTTCCCGGCGGCATGAGGGGCCAATTCCTGCGCAACGGTGATGGTTTGATCGGCATCCGAAGCGTTGAAACGCTGCTGATAATAGAGATCTGTGGTTCCGCTGCGGTTCAAAAAGCGATGCTGCTGCTCCACAATGGCGATCCTGACCCCCTCACCGGCCGCACCCGGCAGGTGGTATTTTATTGTCCCGCTGTAGAAATGCCGGCCCATCAGGGTGTGCGCCAGTACGGACTTGCCACTGCCCGAAGGGCCTGTGATAGCCCATTGTTCGCCTTTTAATATGCTAAGATCCAATGTTTTAAGTACTTGCTTCCCACCTAACTGTACAGAAACCCCTTCCAGGGACAGAAATTTTTCGGCCATGATGCGAATGTAAGCAGGCCCGCGATATTCACAATGTGTAGAAATTGAAATAAGACGGCTCTAAATTCGTTTGCCTATATTTGGACCTTTATCGGATAAAATCCGATGGCCGAAGGCCCATCATTAGACGTGCACCGGGGATGGGTTAATTTTGGCGTTGGCCCAGACCCGGTGCACAACATCGGACCCGATATGGCAGAAAAAACTAATTTGTTCGAGTACACGGAAGAAAGTATCAAAAGTTTAGATTGGCGGGAGCATATCCGGCTTCGTCCAGGTATGTATATAGGCAAGCTTGGAGATGGCAGCAGCCCTGATGATGGTATTTATGTTCTGATCAAAGAGGTGATCGACAATTGTATAGACGAACATACCATGGGTTACGGCAAGCAGGTGGAACTAACCATCGAGCAGAAAAGCGTCACGATCCGGGATTATGGCAGGGGCATTCCGCTGGGGAAAGTGGTTGATGTGGTCAGCAAGATCAATACAGGCGCTAAATACGATAGCAAGGCCTTCCAGAAGTCCGTGGGGCTCAATGGAGTGGGTACCAAGGCCGTAAATGCCCTCAGCCAATATTTCAAGGTGACGGCCTACCGGGAAGGGAAGGAAAAGACCGCCGAATTTGCCAAGGGGGTACTTACAAAAGAATATAAGGAGGCGAAGACGGGTGAGCCAAACGGGACCCTGGTGACCTTTGTACCTGATGAGACGGTCTTCAAGCATTTTAATTTTAAGCACGAATACCTGGATAACCAGCTTTGGAACTATTGTTATCTCAATGCCGGGCTGGTCATCAGCTTTAACGGCAAGAAATATGTCTCGAAGAATGGTCTCCTTGACTTGCTGCAACGCAAGACGAACGAGGACGAGCTGCGCTACCCGATCATCCACCTGAAGGGAGAAGATATCGAGGTAGCCATTACGCACAATAACGATTATGGCGAAGAGATCTTCAGCTTTGTCAACGGGCAATATACTACGCAGGGGGGAACCCATCAGCAGGCATTCCGCGAGGCATTCGTGAAGGTCATCCGGGATTTCTATAAGAAGGATTATGATGCTGCCGATATTCGCCAGAGCATCGCAGCTGCTATTTCCGTGCGGGTGGTGGAGCCTGTGTTCGAATCACAGACCAAGACCAAGCTGGGGAGCCAGTATATGTCGGAAGGCGGCGTTTCCATGAAGAATTTCATTTATGACTTCATGGCGAAGGAGCTGGATAATTATCTCCATAAGAACGCTGCTGCTGCCGACGCCCTGAAAAAGCGGATCGAGCAGAATGAGAAGGAGAGAAAGGAGCTGGCCGGCATCAAGAAGCTGGCAAATGAAAGAGCGAAGAAAGCCAATCTGCACAATAAGAAACTACGGGACTGCCGGTTCCATTACAACGAGGAGCCTACGGGCAAGGATAAGGAGCAGGCGTTGGAGAAACAAAAGGAGAGCACCATCTTTATCACCGAAGGGGATTCCGCCAGCGGCAGTATCACCAAGGCCCGGGATGTAGAAAGGCAGGCCGTTTTCAGTCTTCGGGGCAAGCCGCTCAACTGTTATGGGCTTACCAAGAAAGTGGTGTATGAGAATGAAGAGTTCAATCTGCTGCAGCACGCGCTGAATGTGGAAGACGGTATTGAGGGGCTGCGTTATAATAAGATCGTTATCGCCACCGATGCCGACGTAGATGGCATGCATATACGCTTGCTGCTGATGACGTTCTTCCTGCAGTTCTTCCCGGACCTGGTGAAGAATGGCCATGTTTATATCCTGGAGACGCCTCTGTTCAGGGTGCGTAACAAGCAGGAGACCATTTATTGCTATGACGAGACGGAGAAGCAGGCGGCTGTCAAAAAATTAGGCAGCAAGCCTGAGATCACCCGCTTCAAAGGATTGGGAGAAATATCGCCGGACGAATTCGCCCGGTTTATCGGCGCTGACATGCGTGTGCAGCCGGTGATGATCATGCCGGAGACCCATATCCAGCAAATACTGGAATATTATATGGGTAAGAACACCCAGGAAAGACAGGAGTTCATTATCAATAACCTGAAGGTCGAGGTAGATCTGATAGGAGATAATCCGGCTGCAGCATAACTGTAGTTAACCCGGTTGATATTTTACAAAATAAATTTCAGGCTTATATGATCCACATCGTTTTTCAACGTAATGACGTAGACGCATTGAAAAGATCCTTCGAACTGGAGCCTTCCCTTCAGGGGGAAGTGATCCTGATAGAAGACGACTTTGCGGTGGGACCTTTGAAAGATATATATACTGCTGACGGTTGGGCAGCCCGCAAGGAATGGTGGAGGGGTGTGCTGGCAGGAGGGGATTATGATGGAAGGGTGGACAGCGGGGAAGTGAAGGATGACGTGGCTTCAGTGGCTGCCCTGAAGGAGAAATTGGGGCAGGACCCTTCCGAGATCGTGTGGATCTGGGCTGCCCAGAACAAGCATGATGTCAGCGGTTATTATTGGCTTATGAGCCAGCTGAAGGATCTCCAGGGGAGGATCTTTATCCTTTATCTGAACAACCTGCCTTTTATCAATGAGAAGGGGAATATTTTTTACCCGGTGAACCTTTTTGAGATACCTGCCCGGGAATTCCTGAAGGCCCGTAAGCTGGCCAGGCCCATCACGCTGAGCGAATTCGAGATCGACCCGGACGAATGGAGTAAGCTTTGCAATGAGGACAAAGGGGTGCGTACGCTGGAAGGAGGTAAAAAGCTGGCGCAGCATGGTTATGATTACTTTGATGAGGAACTCAGGAAGTTCATTACGGGAGATTGGATAAAAGCGAGCAAGCTGATCCATCAATTCCTCAGCAAGGCTAAACAGACTACGGGAGATGCTTATCTTCTCTGGCGGCTGAAGCAATTGATCGCAGCGGGCGAGATCATGTTCCAGGGGGATCTGAAAGGTATGAAAGATTTTGAGATCAAGACAAAGGCAGGTGTTCCCGTGACGGAGTCTACTGTATAAAGGTGCAGACATGAAAAACCTGATCAAATGGGAAGAGGCGGCAATGTTCATGCTGAGCATTTGTTTAGTTGGTCAACTGCATTACGCGTGGTGGTGGTGGCTGATCTGGATCCTGGCCCCAGACCTGAGCATGCTGGGTTACCTGGCCGGGAGCAAGGTGGGAGCCGTATGTTACAATATTGTACATCACAAAGGGGTTGCGGTTCTCGTTTACCTGGTGGGACTGTACACGGTGAATGAAGCACTTGAATTTGCCGGATTGATCCTTTTTGGGCACTCGTGCATGGACAGAGGTATGGGCTATGGGCTGAAATATTTCAGCGGTTTTCAGGACACCCATCTGGGTAAGATCGGCAATGCGGCGAAGGGTATTAAAGAATAGATGGGAAATGAATATAAAAGCGATCCATCATATAGCGATCCTGACGGATGACTATGAACGCAGCAAGCGGTTCTATACGGAGGTATTGGGCTTTGAGATCATCCGGGAGACTTACCGGAAAGAGCGGGATTCCTATAAGCTGGACCTGTCGATCGCGGGTGAATACCAGGTGGAGCTTTTCTCTTTTCCTGATTACCGGGAAAGAGGCAGCTATCCTGAAGCCAAGGGCTTGCGTCATTTGGCTTTTGCAGTGGACGATGTGGATGCTGCCGCTGCGGAATTACGTGCAAAAGGAGTGGAGGTGGAGATGGTGCGGGTAGATGAACTAACGCAAAGGAAATTTGTTTTCTTTAACGATCCCAATGGGCAGCCCTTGGAATTGTATGAAGGATAGAATATTAGTGTATATCATATTTTATTATGGCCAAGATCAAAATAGCTGACGATTTTCACGAAAATGTGTCCGGGGTCACCGGGCAATATAAGAACTGGTTCCTGGATTATGCCTCTTATGTCATCCTCGAGCGCGCCGTGCCTGCCGTAGAGGATGGGCTCAAGCCCGTGCAGCGGCGCATCCTGCATTCCATGAAGGAAATGGATGACGGGCGATTCAACAAGGTGGCCAATATCATCGGGCAAAGCATGCAATACCATCCTCACGGGGATGCGAGCATCGGCGAGGCCCTGGTGAATATGGGGCAAAAGGACCTGCTCATCGATACGCAGGGCAATTGGGGAGATGTGCGTACGGGGGATGATGCTGCTGCCAGCCGGTATATCGAGGCGCGTCTCAGCAAATTTGCTTTGGAGGTGGCATTCAATGCCAAGACCACCGAATGGCAGCTGAGTTATGACGGCCGTAAGAACGAACCTGTCACACTTCCCATGAAATTCCCCTTACTGCTGGCGCATGGGGCCGAAGGTATTGCTGTCGGGCTGGCTACCAAGATCCTTCCTCATAATTTTATCGAACTCTGCGAAGCGGCCATTAAGTATTTAAAAAACAAAAAGTTCGAGCTGTACCCGGATTTTCTGACGGCAGGGATGATCGACATCACCAATTACAATGACGGCAAGAGGGGTGGAAAGGTCCGGGTAAGAACGCGTATCGAGGAGCTTGATAAGAAAACGCTGCTTATTAAGGATGTCCCGTATGGCGTTACCACTTCCCAGCTGATCGATTCCATCATCAAGGCCAACGATCAGGGGAAGATCAAGATCAAAAAAGTGACGGATAACACGGCCGCGGAAGTAGAGGTCCAGGTGGACCTGGCGCCGGGCATTTCGCCGGATATCACCATCGATGCGCTGTATGCCTTTACGGATTGCGAGGTGAGCATTTCTCCCAATGCCTGTGTCATTTCAGACCAGAAGCCGCAATTCCTGGGTGTCCGGGAACTGCTGACGCTGTCTGTGGACCATACGAAGGACCTGTTGAAAAGAGAGCTGGAGATCAGGCTGGCCGAGCTGCAGGAAAAATGGCATTATACTTCGCTGGAAAAAATATTCTTCGAAGAGAAGATCTATAAGGAGCTGGAAAAAAAGCATGAGACCTGGGAAAAGGTATTAACTGCCATTGCAAAGGCATTCGAGCCTTTCCGCAAGCAATTGAAGAGGGACATCAGCCGGGAAGATATCATCAAGCTTACGGAGAAGCCCGTACGCCGGATCTACCGGCTGGACATCGATGAGCTGAATGCCCAGATCAAGGGCCTGGAGGCCGATATGAAGCAGGTGCGACATGACCTGAACAACCTGGTGGATTTCGCTGTTGCTTATTATGATAATCTTTTAAAGAAGTATGGGAAGGGCCGGGAGCGTAAGACGGAGATCAAGTTGTTCGAGGCTATCCAGGCGCAGCAGGTAGCTATCGCCAATGTTAAGCTGTATGTGAATAAATCGGAAGGTTTTATCGGTACGGGCCTGAAAAAAGATGAATTTGTCGCGGATTGTTCGGACCTGGACGATATCATCGCCTTTACCAAGGGGGGCAAGATGAAAGTGGTGAAAGTGGCGGAAAAGGCCTTTATCGGTAAGGATATCATCCATGTCGCCATATTCCGGAAGAATGACGAGCGGACCACGTACAACATGGTCTATGTGGATGGCAAGTCCGGCGTCAGCTATGCCAAGCGTTTCAATGTTACGGGGGTTACCCGTGACCGGGAGTATGACCTTGCCAAGGAAGACGCGAAGAGCCGGGTGCATTATTTCTCTGCCAATCCCAATGGAGAGGCTGAGGTTGTCAGGATCATTCTCAGCCCAAACAGCTCTGCGCGGATCAAGGAATTCGATTTTTATTTCGAGACGCTGGAGGTGAAGAACCGCAGCAGCCTGGGCAACCAGGTGACGAAGTACCCCATACGTACCGTGAAGTTCAAGGAAGCCGGCAAGTCCACGCTCAGCGGTCGCAAGCTTTGGTTTGACGCTACTTTCGGAAGACTGAACATGGAAGAAAAAGGTGAATACCTGGGTAGTTTCGATACGGATGAAAAGCTGCTGGTCATCTATTCCGACGGTAACTATGAGATCACCGATACCGAGCTTACGCAGCGTTTTGATGCTGAAAAGATCGTCGAGATCCGCAAGTTCGATCCGGAAAGGATCATCACGGCCATTTACCTGGATAATGAGAAGCTGCAGTTCAACGTCAAGCGTTTCAAGATCGAGACGACCACGCTGCGGAATAAATTCCTTTTCATCAAGGAAGGGGAGGGCAACAGGCTGGAGGCCGTCACGCTGCACCCGGAACCTATTGCGCTCGTCAAATCAGGCAGGGGCGCCCAGGCGAGGACCCAGAAGATCAAGATTGCCGGCTTTGTCGAAATAATGGGCTGGAAAGCGGTGGGCAGCAAGCTCTTTGACTTCAGCAAGAGTGTGGAAGTAGAGTGGGGGCACAAAGAGGAAGCAAAAGAGTCTCCGCAGACGGAGCTTGATCTATAATGCAAAGGGCCTTTAATGGCCCTTTTTCCTTTTTATCTGTATAGTGGCATTCTCGGTCAGGCTGCTGCTCATAAACACTTCATACCTGTTCTTCCCATCTGTCACGACCATGAGGGCTGTATTGGGAGGATATTTACCCAGATTCTCCGCAAACATGCTGACCTGGTTTACGGCCAGGGTGCTGTCCAGATGCAGATACATGGTCAGCGCCCTGGAAGCCAGCTCCTGGTGTGTAAGGATCACCTGGTTGTTGACGAATACGGAGATACTGTCGCCATCTATGTCTCCATTGTCGTAAAAGCTCAGCCGCACGGAGTCGGATTCCACATCCAATGTCCTGGTAACGATCTCTTTTCTTTTGGAATAGGTTTCAGCAATGAGCTTGTTGTCCTCCTTTGCGGGATCAGCAATGGGGGCCGTTGGCTTTACCGGCGCTTCGGCATGGGCGGTGAGCGGGGTATCTGACTTTGTTACGGCGGTTGTAGAAAGGGGAGGGGGTGTTTGATCGGTCTTAACGGCGTCTACTACGTAATCATCTGCCTGGGGCTTCCAGATCTTTCCGTTGGACACCGTCATTTCCTGCAGACTGTCGTGCTGCTGATCATCACGATCCAGTGTATAGGAGACCTTAAGGTCGGGGCATAAGTATTTGTATTTCTCATCATGGTAAAAGGAGCCTTTCAGGGTGCTTTGGACCTTGCTCCTTATGATGACGCCGATGAAATTGGTGTTGCAGTCAATGCTGTTGACCGTGGAGTTGGAATTAAAATAGATGATGGGAATATTCAGGATGATCACCTCCCGGGTCTTGGGGTTATAGCGTCCATGGACGAAAAAGCTTTGGTATTTGTCCCGGAAGTAATAGCCGAAGATCCCGTCTACCCGATTGCCTTTCTGTTTGATGACCAGCTCGGTCAGGTAGTTGTTATGCATGCCGGCCATTTCCACGTCGGCGCGACCATACCAGGACCCGGTGGCGGTCTGCGCGCACAAACGCTGTGCGGCCATCAGGGATAATATAATTAAGAGTCTTTGCATCAGGTGAAATAAGGGAGCAGCACGAAGATAATATAACGCATATGAAAGACGAAATTGCCAGTACTGGTACTTAAATTTTTATGCTGCGCAGGAAAGTACTCCCATAATGGGAAACTTTAAGGGTAATTGCTGAGTTGTCAGGGCCTGTTCAGGTATCTTTTTATTTCTTTCTGCGTATCTCTCTGTTTGATGGTTTCCCGTTTGTCATAAAGCTTCTTTCCTTTGCCGAGACCGATCTCCATCTTGGCGTATCCTTTTTCATTGAAGAAGATGCGTAAAGGTACGATGGTATAGCCTTTGTCCTTGAGTTTATTTTCGAGCTTGCGCAGCTCACGCCGGGTAAGCAGCAGCTTGCGATCGTGGACGGCTATATGGTTATTGGTAGTTCCCATGCGATATTCTGCTATATGCATGTTCTTCACCCAAAGTTCTCCCTGTTGGAAAGTGCAGAAGCTATCGACAAAATTGACTTTTCCTTCGCGGATGGATTTCACTTCTGTTCCGGCCAATACCATTCCTGCATCGTATTTGTCTTCGATGAAATAGTCATGATAAGCTGATCTGTTCTTTATCTCGCTCATAATAATTGTACGCGATCGGACTTTAGGGAATTTAGTCCAATTAACCTTGAAATAAGGTAAGCAGGGTGGCGATCCGCTCTTTCAATTCTTTCCGGCTTACGATGAAATCGAGGAATCCATGCTCCAGGAGGAACTCGCTGCGCTGGAAGCCTTCCGGAAGGTCTTTTTTAATAGTCTCTTTGATGACCCTTGGGCCGGCAAATCCGATCAGGGCGCCGGGTTCGGCGATGTTCAGGTCGCCCAGCATGCCAAAGGATGCGGAAATGCCTCCGAAAGACGGGTCGGTCAGCAGGGATATGTATGGGATCCTGGCGTCCGTCAGCTGGGACAGCTTTCCGGATACCTTGGCCAGTTGCATGAGAGAAAAGGCGCTTTCCATCATCCGGGCCCCGCCTGATTTACAGATGATCAGCAGTGGCAAATGGTGCTCGAGGCAATGATCCACGGCCCGGGAGATCCTTTCCCCCATGACGCTGCCCAGGGAGCCGCCGATGAACTCAAAGTCCATACAGCCCACCACCATGGTATGCTCTTTTATCTCGCCTGTCGCCACCCGGATGGAATCCGTGATATCCGTCTTGGACCATGTTTCCTCCAGCCGCTTCTGATAGGATTTCAGATCGGTGAAATGCAGGAAGTCCTTGGAGCGGATGTTCTCAAACAGGATCTCGTACTGGTTGTCATTGAAGAGTATTTCGAAATATTCCGAGCTGCCGATGCGATGGTGGTGCGAACATTTGGGGCATACGAAGAGGTTTTCCCTTAATTCGGTCACCGTACATATATAATTACAATTCGGGCATTTGGTCCACAGGCCTTCAGGAGTCTCCTTTTTTTCGGCTGTGCTTGTCAGAATGCCTTTTTTGATGCGCCTGAACCAACCGCTTTTACTTTCCTCGCTTTGTCCTTCGTCCCCTGCCAGGTTCGCTTCAAAATCATCTTCTTGCTTCATATAAGTAATGTTATTCTCATTTGTTTCTAAATCCCATCTACACGAAACGCCTCATTAAATGTCTGGAAAACGGGTCCTCCGGAAAATTTAACCCGTTTCCCCGAGGGGTTAATAATCTGTCCTTCGGACACGAACCTACGGTTCGTCAGCGTTTTTACCGGATGCCGTCAACCTACCGTCCTGCTTATTGCCGGGGACGGTCAAATTTGGCGGCTAATATACTAAACAACGGCGATTTAACATGAAAATTGAGCATATCGGCCCCGTGAGCCCCTGATCATCAGGCCAAAAAAGTTAAAACAAAAAAATTTTTAAAAGCATTCCTGTGCTAAATTTGCGCGGATAGCCGGGGTCGATTGCATTTATAATAATAGCTGTTTAATTATGAAATGGTCTGAATTCTTTACTTCTTCCGTAGGCAAAAAGTTCGTAATGGGTCTCACGGGAATATTTCTGATCCTTTTTCTGGTGGTCCATGTCTGTGTCAATGCCTGTATCTGGGCTATGGACGACGGCAGGATGTTCAACCTGGCTGCTCATTTCCTTGGTTCCACCGTCGTACCCAGGGTATTGGAGATCGGGCTGTTCGTTGGCTTTATCATTCACATCGTGCAGGCGTACATGCTGGAAGTGCAGAACCGCAGGAAAAGAAGCGTGGGTTACCAGGTGCCGATGGGCAATAAGGGCAGCAAATGGTATTCCAGGTATATGGGCTGGCTGGGGACGTTCGTGCTGTTGTTCCTTGTCATCCACCTAAAGGATTTCTGGGTGCCTTCCCGTTTTGGGGAGATGTCGGAAGTCTCCTATGTCCCGGGGGTTGATGTGCATGACCTGTACAGTCTGATGAGAGACACTTTTGTCGACCACCCATTGATCGTTATCATTTACCTGGTAGGCTGTATCTCCCTGGCATATCATCTGCTCCATGGATTTCAAAGCGCCTTCCGGTCACTGGGAGTGTCCAACAGCCGGTATGTCCGTCTTATCAATGGCATCGGGATCGGCTTCTCCATCATTGTCCCGCTGGCCTTCGCCATGATGCCCTTGTCTATGTATTTTAAGTTGGTGCAATAGTAGATTTTTACAACAACGATTAGAAACTCATACTTCATGTTTAATTCAAACATTCCGGCAGGACCCCTGGATAATAAATGGGAAGACTATAAAGGGCATGTTAAGCTGGTAAACCCCGCAAACAAGCGCAGTCTGGAAGTGATCATCATCGGCACCGGCCTGGCTGGCGCATCGGCGGCGGCTTCGTTGGGTGAGCTGGGTTATAAAGTAAAGGCATTCTGTTTTCAGGATTCTCCCCGCCGGGCGCATAGCATTGCTGCCCAGGGCGGGATCAATGCGGCGAAGAATTACCAGAATGACGGGGACAGCGTATTCCGTCTGTTCTATGATACGATCAAAGGCGGCGACTACCGTGCGAGAGAGGCGAATGTGCACCGCCTGGCTGAGGTCAGCGCCAATATCATCGACCAATGCGTGGCGCAGGGGGTTCCTTTTGCCCGTGAATACGGCGGTTTGCTCAGCAACCGCAGTTTCGGCGGTACCCAGGTCCAGCGCACATTTTATGCGGCTGGCCAGACAGGGCAGCAATTGCTGATCGGCGCATACCAGGCGCTGGAAAGGCAGATAGCCCTGGGTAATGTGGAGATGTTTACGCGCCATGAGATGCTGGATGTGGTGGTCATCGATGGAAAGGCAAGGGGGATCATCGCCCGGCACCTTATCACCGGTGAGCTGGAAAGGCATTTTGGACATGCGGTATTATTGTGCAGCGGCGGTTATGGCAATGTCTTCTATCTCTCGACCAATGCCATGGGCAGTAATGTCACGGCGGCATGGAAGGCGCACAAGAAAGGCGCTTATTTCGGTAACCCCTGCTTTACGCAGATCCACCCCACCTGTATCCCTGTCACGGGCGACCATCAGTCGAAGCTGACCCTGATGTCGGAGTCCCTGCGTAATGACGGTCGCATATGGGTGCCCAAACAGCAGAACGATCCCCGGAAACCTAATGAGATACCGGAGGCAGAAAGAGATTACTATCTGGAGAGGAGATATCCGGCTTTTGGTAACCTGGTGCCCCGGGATGTGGCTTCCAGGGCGGCGAAAGAAAGGTGTGATGCCGGATATGGAGTGGGTTCTTCCAAGCAGGCTGTCTATCTTGACTATGCTTCCGCAATAGAAAGATATGGTAAGATCGAATGCCGCAAGCATGGTATTGACAATCCTTCCGCCGAAGTGATCCGTCAGCATGGCGTGGAGGTGGTGAAAGAGAAGTACGGGAATCTCTTCGACATGTACAACAAGATCACGGGAGAAGATCCATATACTTTACCGATGCGCATATACCCGGCCGTCCACTATACGATGGGAGGGCTTTGGGTGGATTATGAGCTGATGACCACCGTGCCGGGTCTTTATGCCCTCGGCGAGGCCAACTTCAGCGATCATGGCGCCAACAGGCTGGGGGCTTCCGCGCTTATGCAGGGACTGGCGGACGGGTATTTCGTCATCCCTTATACCATTGGTAATTACCTGGCCGGCGAGATCCGTACGGCCAGCATACCGGTCTCTCATCCTGCATTCGAGGAAGCTGAAAAGGCTGTGTCCGACAGGATCAGCCACCTGAAAAATATCAATGGAACACAGAGTCCCGAAAGCTTTCACAAACGCCTCGGCAAGATCATGTGGGACAAGTGCGGTATGGCGAGGAATGAAGCAGGGTTGAAGGAAGCTATTGAAGAGATCCGGGCCCTTAAGGCGGAGTTCTGGCGTGATGTGCGGATCACGGGCGATATTGATGAATTCAACCCTGAGCTGGATAAGGCCGGCAGGGTCGCCGACTTCATCGAGCTGGGAGAGCTGATGTGCAGGGATGCTTTGTTACGCAGGGAAAGCTGCGGCGGTCACTTCCGGGAAGAGATGCAGACGGAGGAAGGGGAAGCTAAACGCGATGATGACAATTTCGCTTTTGTGGCTGCCTGGGAGTTTAAAAATGATGGATGGGAGCTGCATAAAGAGGCGCTGGAATTTGAAGTTGCCCACCCGAGCCAACGGAGCTATAAATAGAAGATATGACATGGACCGAATGGATAGAATGGGGGGCAAAGATCATCGGCGCTCTTGGAACAGGGGCAGGTGTCCTGATTGCAGCTGTCAGCTATAGGAACCAGACAAAGATCAAGCGGGCTGAGTGGTTAAAATCGCTCTTTGAGAAGTTTTTTGAAAACCCTACCTATAAAGAGGTAAGAGGCTGGCTTGACTACGGTGGACTGCATGAAAAACTGCTGGTCGAAGATGAAACGCAAAGGCACATCAATGAGGAGAAATTTACGGACTTTCTAAACTTTTTTGAATTCATCGGAGTATTATATTCCAGGGACCAGCTGATCTTTGATGAGGTTTATGAAGTATTTGATTATTATTTGAAAAAGATAGACACAGACGAGGATTGCCGGCGCTGGATGGATGAATACAGTTTTGAAAAGCTGAAAGGATTACTTGTACCCATGCCGGCAGCAATACGGAAGAGGCAAAATAAGCAATGACGGAATACTTATTCACATATGGCACTTTGCGTAAGAACTATGACCTGAAGCTGAAGGAGCGGGTCAAGGATTCTCTGCAGTATGTGGGTCAGGGAAAGATAGGCGCCGCTCTTTACGACCTCGGGCGATATCCCGGGGCTATAAAGAACAACAAAGGTCCGGAGGTCATCGGGGATGTGTTCCTGCTGAACGACCCGGATAAGGTATTCCGGATATTGGATAAATATGAAGGGATCCCGGCTGACAACCGTTCGGTTCCCACGGAGTTCGTGCGTAAGAAGCATAAGGTGAGGCTCCGGTCAGGAAAGGATGTCACGGCCTGGATATACTGGTATAATTATGACCCGGCCAATAAGATACGGATCAAGCAGAAAGATTATCTGAATTATCTGAAAAACAAAAGTACCACATAGCAATACATATATATGGAACATTACACGATGAATCTCACCCTGAAAGTCTGGAGACAGAAGAACAAAAAGGATAAAGGCGGCTTTGAGACCTATTCCGTCAACGATATTTCTTCGGAAATGTCCTTTTTGGAGATGATTGACGTGCTCAACGAGCGGCTGGTCAAGGAAGGCAAGGACCCTATCGCCTTCGACCATGATTGCCGTGAAGGCATCTGTGGCATGTGCTCCATGTATATCAATGGAAGGCCACACGGTCCCTGGGAAGGGACTACAACCTGCCAGCTGCATATGCGGGCTTTCAAAGAGGGCGATACCATTGTTGTAGAGCCCTGGAGGGCCAATGCTTTCCCGGTGATAAAGGACCTGGTTGTGGACCGCAGCTCATTTGACCGGATCATCCAGGCCGGCGGGTATATTTCCGTTAATACGGGCAATGCTGTCGACGCCAATGCGATCCCCATTGAAAAGAACAAGGCTGATACGGCCTTTGCCGCGGCCGCCTGCATCGGCTGCGGGGCCTGTGTGGCCGCCTGTAAGAATTCTTCGGCCCTTCTGTTCGTTTCTGCCAAGATCTCCCACCTGGCCCTGCTGCCGCAGGGAGGTCCCGAGCGTAAGACGAGGGTGGAGGCGATGGTGGCCCAGATGGATAAGGAGGGCTTTGGCAGCTGCACCTCCACCGGAGCTTGTGAAGCCGTTTGTCCCAAGGAGATATCCATTACGAATATCGCCCGCCTGAACACCGAGTACGGCGTTGCCGGACTTACTTCGGATAAATAGGAGAGAGGCTCGGGTTTTTTTGTACCTTTGCGCCTTCAATTACATTTTAGCCGCATGATCAGAGTGAATAATGTGACCCTTTCATTTGGTAAAAGGGTCTTATTTGATGAGGTCAACCTCAGCTTCGTTAAAGGCAATTGCTATGGGGTTATTGGGGCCAATGGCGCCGGGAAGTCGACTTTCCTGAAAATACTTTCAGGCGAGATAGAGCCCAGCAAGGGGGCTATCGAGATCGCCCCGGGGCAGCGTATGGCCGTACTGAACCAGAACCACTTTGCTTTTGATGAAAATACTGTCCTGCACACCGTCCTTATGGGGCACAAGCATTTGTGGGAGACCATGCTGGAGAGGGACACCATCTATGCCAAGGCTGATTTCACCGAAGAGGATGGCATCCGGGCAGGTGAGCTGGAAGGTGAGTTCGGCGAAATGGGGGGATATACGGCGGAAAGTGATGCTGCCGCCCTGCTGAGCGATCTGGGTGTAAAGGAATCCTTCCACGGGAACCTGATGAAAGAACTGCCTGGCGCCCTGAAAGTGCGGGTATTGCTGGCGCAGGCCCTGTTTGGCAATCCGGATATCCTGATCCTGGACGAACCTACCAACGACCTGGACGTTGAGACGATCAACTGGCTGGAAAATTTCCTGGCAGATTATGAGAACATCGTGATCGTCGTATCCCATGACCGTCACTTCCTCGATGCTGTCTGCACGCACGTAGCCGACGTGGACAGGCAGAAAATAAAGATCTTCACCGGTAACTACACCTTCTGGTACGAGTCTTCGCAGCTGATGGCACGCCAGGCGTCAGATAAGAACAAGAAGACGGAAGATAAGCGGGCTGCTTTGATGGAGTTCATTGCCCGCTTCTCCGCCAATGCCAGTAAATCCAAGCAGGCCACTTCCCGTAAGAAGGCCCTGGAAAAGCTCACCATTGAGGAGATCGAGCCTTCCAACCGCCGCTATCCCGGCATTATTTTCAAACAGCTCCGGGAGGTAGGCAACCAGATCCTCAATCTGGAAAAGTTGTCCAAGAAGTCGGAAGACGGCAGGACGCTGTTCTCCAATGTCACTTTCAGCGTCAATAAAGGGGATAAGATCGCATTTGTCAGCAAGGATCATCTGGCACTTACCAGCTTTTTCAATATCATCAACGGAGATCTGGCCGCGGACAATGGCAGGATCGAGTGGGGCACCACGGTCACGAAGGCGTATCTGCCCAACGACAACAGTGAATTTTTCAAGGGGAAGGACATCAACCTGATGGATTGGCTCCGCCAGTTTGTTCCCCCCCATGTGACGGACGTGGATGAGCCTTTTCTCCGTGGCTTCCTGGGTAAAATGCTATTTAGCGGGGATGAGGTGCTGAAAAAGACCTCGGTCCTTTCCGGTGGCGAGAAAGTGCGGTGCATGCTCAGCCGGATGATGCTGCAGGACCCTAATGTGGTGATCCTGGATGAGCCTACGAACCACCTGGACCTGGAATCCATCCAGTCCTTCAATGAAAGCATGAGCAATTTCAAAGGCATCGTACTGCTGACCTCTCATGACCATACTTTTCTGCAAACGGTGGCCAACCGCGTAATCGAGCTGACGCCAGGGGGGATCATAGACCGCCTGATGTCATTCGACGAGTACCTGGAAGACGCCCGGGTGAAGCAGCTCCGCGAGGAACTGTATCCCAAAGAGGCGTTGGCGAAAGTATAGGCCATCTCAATTGTCATATGAACGATGTCGTCTATGCGCAGGGCTATGTATGGGAACCCTGGGCTCATTGAGCCGGTAGTGCAGCCCCATGCCAAAAGAAAAGGCCTTTGCTGCGAAATTATCCTGAAAATATGCTGTATATCGCCTATATGTAACATGGGTGGACAGCGAGAAATACCAATAATGCAGGTAGCTGTGGGAAGCATTGTCGTAGATCTCAGGATCAGCATAGGGATATCCCAGTACCTGACCTCCGGACCACCCAAAACCAAATTCTCCATTCAAGGTTCTTATAACGAATACTGAGCTTATGCCCAACGTTCCGTAGAACGGGTTGCGTACAATGAGCGTTGCAGCTGTATCCGGCAATTTCCTTCTTGCACCCAGGTAGTTCCCGAATTCCCGGTAGAGAGACATTTCCACGCCCAGGATACGCCATTCCAGGGGCCCCAGCGGTATGGCAAAATTGGCACCTGCATGGAAGCCGGCGCCGCCGAAGAATTTTCCGCCTGCCTGGCTGTTCAGGATAGCGGCATTATAAAGGGGGGCGGGGTGCAGGTAATTGACTGTAGTGCTGGTATCCCACTTATTTATACGGTAACTACCCAGGGTGAGGTCTGCGCCATAATAGGCCTGCCAGAAACTGCCATGATGGGCTACCGTGAAGGAGCCGCGGAAGGCTGTTACCTGGTCTTTCAGTTTAATACCGGCGCCACCTGCGAGGAAAGCGCCCTGGGCATAAAATGCCGTATGAGCACTGTCTTTCACCAGGGGCACAGGATGGTAGTCGTTCGTGTATCCGTTGAATGGGCTGGTAAGATAGGCTTGCTGGGGGAGGGGATGGTAACAGCCGGGCAGCAGGCAGCCGGCGGCCAGGAAAAAGGGCCAATGCCATTTATTCATATCGGATGGGTTTTGGGTTTGGACAATTGACAGCGATCTCATGGCAATCGCGGCACGAATAGCCGTTAAAGGTTTATTAAAAGGCTGGGAGAGCCCGCCATACAATAATTCCTAACTTTAAGCATTTTAAAGGAAACCCAGGTTGTTGATTGTAAGGCTGCTTATACTCATGTTGTTTTGGTGCGGCGTATCCTTCTCAGCGATGGCTCAACAGCCCCCGAAGGGTCCTCCTTTGCCCGATACAGCCCGGAAGCCTGCCGATACGGTCCGGCGCCAGACAGACACCGTTCCCCGTCCGGATACGATCCCCCCGCGGCCAGTGGTTACCGATCCCCTGAGACGTACCCGTCCGGTCTCCAGATCTGCCCCGTCACAACCTACCCCCCGTCCTACAGTATCCAGTTTATCCAACCTCCACCGAAAATACATTCCTGTCAGGGAAGGGAGTATACCGATCGATTCGGCCAGTCTTGTTCCCGGGGCCTTTTTCCCTAAGGACGTCAGTGATTCGGACTATACGGTGGATTGGGTGAATGCCACCCTTTCCTGGAAACATCCTCCAAGGGGGGTGGACAGCATCCTGGTGGTCTATCGCAGCCTGCCTTACCGGCTAAATGCACCTGCCCGGCACTTCAACTATGACAGCGTAGAGAATAACTTCATTGCCCATCCTTTTGTTTTTAATGGCGGCGCCAGGACGAATGACGACAATTTCTTCAATTTCGGGAATATCACCTACAATGGCAGTTTTGGAAGAAGCATTACATTCGGCAACAGCCAGGACGCGGTGGTGACGTCCAACCTTAACCTGCAGATCAGCGGCTATCTGGCCGACAGCATCGAGATCTCTGCAGCAATCACTGATAACAATATCCCTATTCAGCCGGACGGGACTACCGCCGACCTGAATGAATTCGATAAGATCTTCCTGCAATTTAAGAAGAAGACCTGGGCCCTTACCATGGGAGACATCGACCTGCGGCAAAATCAAAACTATTTTCTCAACTTTTACAAGCGGATGCAGGGCGCTTCGTTCGAGACGAACAACCAGATCTCCCGGAACTTTTCGAATAAGACGCTGGTCAGCGGCGCCATCGCCAAGGGCAAGTTCACCCGTAATATCTTTCAGGGCCTGGAAGGGAACCAGGGACCTTATAAGCTGCAGGGCGCCAACGGGGAGCTGTACTTCATCGTCCTGGCCGGTACTGAAAAGGTATACATCGACGGGCAATTGATGCAAAGGGGGGAGGACCAGGACTATACCATTAACTACAATACGGCGGAGGTAACGTTTACGGCTAACCGCATGATCACCCAGGACGCGCGTATACAGGTGGAGTTTGAATATGCCGACCGGAACTATCTCAACGTGAACCTCTATCTTTACGACGAGGCGGTCCTCAGCAATAAGCTGAAGCTCAGGATGGGACTGTTCAGCAACAGCGATTCCCGCAATTCCCCCATTAACCAGAGCCTGACACCCGACCAGGACAAATTCCTCAACAGGCTTGGCGACAGTATCAACCGGGCGTTCTACCCTGTATCTTCGATCGACACTTTTGCGGCCGGCAAGGTGTTGTACAGGAAAGTGGATACCGTCTATAAAAATGCCGCGGGTGTCACCGTGCATGATTCCATCTATGTTTTTTCCACAGATGGCAGCACGACTTTATATAGCCTTTCATTCGCCAATGTAGGGGCCGGATATGGCAACTACGTACAGGACCTCAACGGGGTGAATGGAAATGTTTTCTTATGGGTGGCGCCTGTCAATGGGCAAATGCAGGGTTCTTATGAGGCGGCTCAGTTCCTGGTGACGCCCAAGACACAGCGGGTCATGACAGCAGGCGCCGAATACACTCCCAATAAGAACACCGTCCTCAGCGCAGAAGTCGCAAAAAGCCATTATGACGTCAACACGCTTTCTTCCATCGATAAGGCGAATGACGACGGGTATGCGGCTAAATTCCTGTTTTCAAACACGCTGTCCGCAGGGCCGGCTGCGAAAGGCCGGCGGCTGACCACCAACCTGGGCTATGAATATGTACAAGCCAATTTCAAGCCTTTGGAGCGGCTGCGTCCGGTGGAGTTCTTCCGTGACTGGGGCCTGGCCCTCAATGTGGCGGCTGCTACGGAAAGAATATATAATGCGGGAATAATGCTGAGCGACAAAAAGCTGAATTCCATCCGTTATGACATCGCGCGTTATCAGCGGGGAGATGGCTTCGCCGGCACGCGCCATATATTTACGGTCAAGCAGGACATTCACGGGTGGCGGCTAAGCGACCAGCTGAGCATTACTAAAAGCGATAGTACTAATTTTTCAGGCTATTACATACGACCGACCTTTGATGTCTCCAAGCAGCTGACCCGCCTGAAGAAATACATGATCGGAGCGACTTATTCCATGGAGCGCAACGTGGACAGGGACAAGCAGACGGATACGGTGACTGCAACGAGCTTTTCTTTCCAGACCTTCCAGGCTTATTTACGGTCGCCTGCGGATAAGCCGGATCACTGGGGGCTGACCTTCGCTACACGTGAAAACAGCTATCCTTACGGGAAATCCCTTCTTATCGGCGACCGGAGCAGGACGTTGAACCTGACCGCCGACATCATGAAGAATCCCCATCATCAATTCCATATCAATGTCACGTACCGCAACCTGCAGATCGTCCGTAGCGGGCTGACCACGCAAACGCAGGATAACAGTCTGCTGGGCCGTGCCGAATACCTGGTCAATGAGTGGAAGGGATTGTTGAGAGGGAATGTCCTGTATGAGGTGGGATCGGGGCAGGAACAGAAAAAGAACTTCACCTATTTGCAAGTCCCGGCGGGGACGGGGCTGTATGCCTGGATCGATGTCAATAAGGATGGCGTCCAGCAGCTGACTGAATTTGTGCTGGCACAATTCCAGGACCAGGCGCAATATATAAGGGTGTATACACCCAGTAATGATTACATAAAAGCCAATTACAATACGTTTAATTATAGTGTGACCGTTACTCCGCGCAGTGTGATCAATCCGGTTAACAGCGTTTGGATCAACAAGCTGCTGGCAAGGGTCATCCTTCAATCCTCCATGCAGCTGACCCAAAAGCAGCAGGCTAAGGGATTTGTCCAGCTCAACCCTTTTAAGGCTCCCATTGATGATACGTCCCTGATCACGCGGACAATGATCGTCGTCAACACTTTTTCATTCAACAGGACGGATCCCCGCTGGGGCGTCGACCTCACTAATACCCGCAATGGGGCTAAAACACTGCTGACCTATGGATATGAGACACGTCAGCTGATAGAATGGATGGCGCGCATACGGGTGAATATCAGCCGGAGCCTTGCCCTGACCACTGTTTTCAGACAGGGAACCAATCAGCTGAGCAATACCGGCCAGAACTTTGACAGCAGTAATTATCACCTGCGGCAGTGGTCTTCCGAGCCCAGCCTCACTTATACCAAGGGCGCCAATTTACGGGTGGGGATGGGCTATAAGTACAGCTCTAAGCTGAATGACCCGGAATTCGGGGGGCAGAAGTATACCTCCGGGGCCTACAATGTGGATTTTAAATACAATATTGTTCAGAGCACTTCCATCCAGTCGAAATTTACCTATAATGAGATCGCTTATAAGATCAAGGATGGCAATGCCAGCACAAGTTCTTCCATCTCTTATGTGATCCTGGAGGGGCTATTGCCCGGCAAGAACTATTTGTGGAATGTTGATCTCACGAAGAAACTGGGCAGCAGCCTGGAGCTGAGCCTTCAGTACGAGGGGAGAAAGGCCGGCGAGACGAGGGTTGTGCATACGGGGCGGGCGGCATTGCGGGCGTTGCTTTAAGATGCCGGGCCTTTGGTCAGCGAACCTCCGGTCCGTTGAAAAAGAAAGAGGCTGTCTTACGGGACAGCCTCTCTTTATTTTATTTTCATAGATCATTCATATTCTAGCCAAACAGGCCACCTTTCTTCAGTTCGCGTGTGCCTTCTCCGATCTTGAAACCATTGTGGTAGATCTCGATCTTGTAGTTGCCTTTAGAGAACTCGCTGTTCTGTTTCCAGGCAAACTGTACAGACTTGGATTTACCGGATTCGAAATCTACAGGTACTTTGGCAGTGTAGACCTTATCACCTTCGTCGCGGGTGGAGAAAGTGCCGGAACCCAGTGCAGGTACGGAGATGGGCTTGCCATCAGGGCCGGTGATACAAACATATACATCGGTCTGACCTGTCTGAGCGATACGATTTGATACGTCGAAACCAATTACCAGCTTGTTTACTTTACGGGCGGTGGTGGTTTCTTTATCCTTGCCATCCTTACGCTCGTGCATCGGCGTTACAGAGATGTTGGAAGCATTCAACGTAGAAGCTACGTCTACTTTCTTTTCCAGGTCCTGCTTAGCCGTAGTGGTGGTCTGCAGGTCTGTTGTCAGCTTTTCCTTATCAGCTGTGAGGGCCGTCTTATCGGCTGTCAGCTGTTGATTGTCCTGGGTGAGCTGAGCGATCTGCTGTTCCATGCTGCTGACCTTGTCATTCAGTTCCTTGATCAGGTCGTTGGCTTTCTTCTTTTCGGCGTCAGACATGTGCTGTTTGTTCAACAGACCACGGATCTGGCCTTTCAGCTTGGCGATCTGGCCATTACCTTCAGCCAGCTGGCCCTGTAACTTGTTGTTGGTACCGGTGAGGGAATCCAATCTTACCAGCGCGTCATCGAAATTCTTTTGTAATTGTCCTTTTTCGTCTGATACTTTAGAAATTTGAGCTTGCTGTTGGGTTTGAACCTGTTCCTGTTTGTTATTGTTCCACAGCAAGTAGCCCCAGGTGCCTAAGAAACCGGCGGCCAATAAGCCAATCACCAGGTTCTTATAATCCTTTTTAGGAGGTTGACTTTGGGGAGTCGCTGATGGATAATTGGTTGTCGTACTCATGGTTTATTGTTTTTTCAGTAGTTATGAAATAAAAGATTACTAATTGGAGAATTTTATTTGGGTTCTAATTCTCCATTTGTCTAAAACCGTGCCAAAATCATTTTATTGTGTTGGAGGCGTTGATTGTTATAGATTTATGTACATTTATCGAATAAAATCAATAGGATGTCTGTCGAAAAAATCCTTGGGGACTGGAAAAAATTGAAATTCAAACCTGTTTACTGGCTGGAAGGGGAGGAGGAGTATTATATAGATCAATTGGTACAGTATGCAGAGCATCAGATCCTTTCCGAGGCGGAAGCTGGGTTTAACCTAACCGTCTTTTATGGGAAGGACGCCGATTGGACGGCTGTTATCAATGCCTGCCGGCGCTATCCCATGTTTGCGGAAAGGCAGGTGGTATTATTGAAGGAGGCGCAGCAGATGCGCGACATCGATAAGCTGGAGGCCTATATCGAAAAGCCATTGGCTTCCACGGTATTTGTCGTTTCCTATAAAGAAAAGAAGGTAGACGGCCGCAGCAAGCTGGCCAAGCTGCTGAAGGATAAAGCCGAGCTTTTTACCACGAAAAAGATGTATGACAATCAGCTGCCGGACTGGACCAGCGAGCTGGTGAGATCGAAGGGGTATACCATCTCCCAGAAAGCATTGCTGCTGCTGGTGGACCACATCGGCAATGATCTAAGCCGGATAGATAATGAAGTGGATAAGCTATTGGTGAACCTTACGGGCAGGAATAATATTACGGAGGATGACATCGAGAAATATGTAGGCGTCAGCAAGGAATACAATGTATTTGAATTACAGGATGCTTTTGCGAAGAAGGACAGGGTCAAGGCCATTCGTATCATCCAGTACTTCGAGAGCAATCCCAAAGCCGCCCCTATTCAGCTGATCCTGCCCAGTCTCTACAATTTCTTCAGCAAGGCATATATGGTCTTCGGGCAATCCGCTACAGATGAGAAGAGCGTCGCTGCCGCCATTGGCGTCAATCCTTATTTTGTAAAGGACTACCTGGCGGCGGCCCGGAATTACAATTATGCGGGTATCGAGCAGGGGTTATTGCTGCTGCATGCCTATAATTTAAAAAGCGTGGGGGTTGGGAGCGCCGGCACGGAAGATGGAGCGCTCCTGAAGGAACTGGCGGTGAAAATTATGAGTTAGCGGAAAGGAAGGCTTCGGCGGCTGCTTTGTCTTTTGCCAATTGTTGTTTCAAGGCATCCAGACCTGCAAATTTCTGCTCTCCGCGGAGATGTTTTTTTACGAAGACGCGGAGCAATTTGCCGTACAGGTCACCGTTGAAATCGAAGATATTTACTTCAATGACGTGCCGGGCGCCGTCCACAGTCGGTCTCATCCCTATATTCATCATGCCTTTCCAACGGCTGGCGCTGACGCCGGGTCCGGCTGTTGCGGAGCCGCCATCTTCCCAGTCAGGTATTTCAGCTACTTCGACGGCATATACGCCATCTCCGGGAATGAGCTTTTCAGCATCTTCTACCTGGAGATTGGCTGTAGGAAAGCCGATAGTACGGCCCAGTTTGTTGCCTTCCACTACACGACCTGCAAAAAAGAAGTCGTAGCCCAACAGACGGTTAGCCGTATCCAGGTCTGTCTTGCTGATGGCCTCCCGTATCCGGGTGGAACTGACGGAGATCTCGTTCAGCAGGTGTACAGGGATCTCCTGCAGCCGGAACCCTTCCTGGCGGCTGAAATCCTCCAGCAGGTGATAATCGCCCTGTCTTCCTTTTCCGAACTGGTGGTCATAACCGATGATGATCGTATGAGGATGGAATTTCTCCAACAAAAATTCTTTTACGTATTGCTCTGCTGTCAGCTGTGAGAAAGCTTCTGTGAAGGGGACGATGACCAGGTGGTCTATTCCTTTCCAGGACAGCAGCTCGATCTTCTCCCGGAGGGTATTGATGAGGCGGATCCCGGCCGTAGTACCTTTAACGATCTTGCGGGGATGCGGATGAAAGGTGATGATGACTGTTTCGCCGTCGATCCGGGTCGTTTCCTGCCGCAATTGTTCCAGGATCTGCTGGTGTCCGGTGTGCACGCCGTCGAAGGTCCCGATGGTGATGACGGCACGGCGAAAAGCAGGCAGGTGGTCTGTATTTCTATATATATGCATCTTGGATAGCCGATGGGTTTTGTGGCCGGGATGGCTGCAAATCTATATGGATTTATTCAATTGAAGGCAAATCTTATTACCTTCGCGCACTATGTCATTGTATGCTCAACGCGGGGTTTCTGCCCAGAAAGAAGAAGTCCATCAGGCCACCGAAAAGCTGGATAAGGGGCTTTACCCGAATGCCTTTTGCAAGATCTACCCGGATTATCTGGGGGGTGATAATGCCTGGGTCAACCTCATGCATGCGGATGGCGCCGGCACCAAGAGTATCCTTGCCTATTTGTACTGGAAAGAAACCGGGGACCTTTCTGTATGGAGAGGTATTGCCCGGGATGCTATTGCCATGAACCTGGACGACCTGCTTTGCGTGGGTATCCATGATAATTTTCTTTTCTCTTCCACGATCGATCGTAACAAGAAGAATATACCCGGTGAAGTACTGGAAGCCATTATCAACGGCTCGCAGGAGTTTTTCGACGAGCTGAAGACATTTGGTGTCGGCATCCGGTATTTGGGTGGTGAGACGGCGGATGTGGGAGACGTGGTAAGGACCATTGCCGTCAATGGCACGATGGCGGCGAGATGGCCGAAGGACAAGCTGGTGACCAATGACCGGATAAGCGCGGGAGATGTTATTGTAGGCTTTGCCAGTTACGGGCAAGCCGCCTACGAGACGGAATATAACAGTGGCATCGGCAGTAATGGACTCACCAGCGCCCGACACGACACCTTACACAAGACCTATGGCGCGAGGTTCCATGAATCATACGACACCAGCCTTGATGAGCACGTCGTGTATATAGGGCCTCACCTGATGACGGACAAGACAGAGGTGCCGGGCACTGCCGTCATTACGGATATCGGCCATCTGCTGTTGAGTCCTACGCGCACCTATGCTCCATTGCTGAAGCAGCTGCTGACTGCGCAATTCGACAAGATCCACGGCCTCATCCATTGCAGCGGCGGGGGACAGACCAAATGCATGAAGTACCTGCCCGGCAATTTCAGGATCATAAAGGACAACCTTTTCGAGCCGCCGCTGATCTTCAAATTGATCCGGCAGGCTTCCGGTTCCGACAGCAGGGAGATGTACCAGGTGTTCAATATGGGCCACCGCCTGGAGATCTTTACGGATGCTGCGGCTGCGGAGGACATGATCCGGGTTGCGAAGCAGTTAGGCATTGATGGGAAAATTGTCGGCCGCGTGGAAGCAGCCGACAAGAAGAGCCTTTTGCTGAAGGCAGGCGATGAAGAAATCATCTATTGACCCGGCAGACCGGCAGCATACCTGCGTATTCCCTGTAATATATTCCTGGCAATGATCTCCTGGTTATCCTCTTTGCTGATGTAGGATAAGTCTTTTTCGTTATTGATATTTCCACAGAGCAGTAGTACGGCGGGCATGTCGGTTTTGTCGAGCACGTAAATGTGTTCTTCTCTCTGTTTGAGCGCAGCTTCGGTGGGATAGCTTTTCTTTAAGGCTTCCGTCAGACTGGAGCCCAGCTGAACACATTGGGAATAGTGGGCATTACTTTTTGCAACGAAAATACTAAACCCTTTGACGTCTTTCGAGGCTTGCATGTCCGAATGAATGGCGATGAACAGGTCTGCCTTGCTTTCATTGGCCATTTCGGCCCGGTAGAGCAGGGATTCCTTTACGGTGGACTTGCCGCCCGCAAGCTGATCGTCATTACGGGTCATTAGTACGCGCACATTGTATTCTCCGCTGAGTTTTTTTATTTTTTCAGCGATGGCCAAGTTGAGGCTCTTTTCCTCGATGCCATTTTTGCTGATGGCGCCCGGGTCGATGCCACCGTGCCCCGCATCGATGACGACCGTTACGGGCCGGTCCGTTGCAGTGATCCGGACATTTTTATAGGGGTGATGTTTGTTACCGAAAGCACAAAATAGGAGAACGAGGAGCGGGAGGCTCATTGCCCGGCCAAGCAGGGTGGGACGAATGGTTTTTGATTGGATGATCATGGTGATACGACGTTTTATAGGTGATTGAAAAAAAGGATGGAGGAGAGAGAAGGGCGGATTGCGGACCGTCTGCCATAGCAGTGATTCTGCATATTGGTACCGGTCGCCTTCGGATATGGCGTCGCTGTCGGCCAGGAATTCGTGGACGGCTCTTATTTCACGATAGACCAGATGGAAAAAAGGATTGATCCAGCAGAGGGCTGTCAATGGTTTCAGCAACAGGAGGTCGAGGCTATGTTTTTGCCGCACATGGTTCAGTTCGTGACGGAGGACCTGTTTGCCTGTGGCACTATTGCGCTCCAGCCGGTGGTTCCAAAAAACATATTTCAGGAAGGAGAACGGGGTTCCCGGTTCATGGGTATCAAAAAAATGAATATCGCCTGTTTTTTCCCGGGGGTATTTTTGGGTGAGCCGGTGGATATAATGCAGCTGGCGGACGAACTGGTACAGGAGAATGGCTACCACCAGGACATAGGCTATGAGCGACAGTATTTGCCAGGAGGGAAGGGCTGGCCAGGAACCTGAGGGGTGATCCGGCGCATCTGTTTCTATCCAGTCGCTGCCGGTGATGGTATGGAAGGGGGGGCTTAACGAGCGGGGGGCGTTGTCAGCCGGCCATAGGTATTCGCCCCATGGCAGATGGATAAAAGGCAGGGCCAGCGCGAGCAGCGGAATGCTTAACAGGAAAAAACGGTTAAATCCATGGAAACATCTGTCCCGCAGGAACCACCGGTAGTAGCCGAATAAGATACCGGACAGAAGGGTGGTCTTAACCAGGTATATTCCTGTCATCAGGATAAATGCGTTTGTCATAAGGCCTTGTTTTCCTTTTGGCGTTCCAGCCTGAAGCTGATCTGAAGGTAATATTCACCGGGTGTTACGCTCAATGGGAGCGCGGCTGGCGGGGGTTGGTTAATCGATGGGGTATTGATCCTGGCGGAAGCCCGGCGAGTCTCCTCCCGGAAGAGCGCATGGGCCTCTTCGGATGTCATGGAGGCCGGAGGGTTTGCCTTGCTGTCGTAAGCGGTCACATGGAGCTTTAATACTTCTTTTCCTTCCGGTGGAGAATCCAATGGAGTATAGTCGAGTAATTTGCCGCCTTCGCCCAACCGTATGGCGAAGGATACGGAGCCCTCCCGGTGGGCATTTTTTGCTTTATCCGGGTAGCGCAGGTTTTTGGCGAACTGGCGTAAGACCTTTGCTTTGTCTTTATCCGTCAGCTTATCAACAGGCTGCGCGGGCGCCGTAGCGAACAAGCCTAATAAAAGCGCCAGTAGTGGAAGGGCAATGATCCTGCTGACAGGATTGATCCGACGGTGCGTGGTTTGCGTGAGCATAGTGATCCTTCGTTTTAATTGATTATATAAAAAGGAATGTGTGACGGCGGGAGCCTGGCCTCTTCCTACGGACTGCCAGACCAGCAATTCTGCGTAGTGGTGATGTTGCTGGCTTTGTTGCCCACCGGATAAAGCATATTGGTCAGCGGCAAATTCATGGAGCATCTTTATTTCCCGGGCGATGAGGTGGAAAAAAGGGTTGAACCAGCATACGCTGCGTGCCAGTTCAAGGCCCAGGATATCCAGCGTATGCCGCTGATGGATATGATAGGACTCATGGAGGAATATGAGGCGACCGGCGTCCTGATGGGGATCTATTCGCTGGTCCCAGAAAAGCCAGCTGAAAAATGAAAAGGGGGCGCCGGACTCGGTGGTTTGCAGGAACCGGATGAACCCTATGCGGGTGGAGGGGTATTTTCGGGCAGCCCTGATGATCCGGTGGACCGAAGTGATCAGCCGGGCCAGCAGCAGGAGGGTTATCAGGCAGTAGGTCCCTGACAGTATCCCGAAAATGCTTATCTGCCCCTTCGGGGAGGATAGGGGCCCTGCGGTTCCTCCGACCGGCACATCCCCTGTCCGGATGATCGTTATCAGCGGGTCGCCGGACCTTGCGTCATTGATCCATGGGAGATGCAGGGGAAAGTGCAGCAGTGGTAACAGAAAGGACAATATAATGCTGCCCAGCAGATACCACCTGTTATAGGCGTGGAATGTCCTGTTGCGAAGAAATGCAAAGTAGTATCCGTATAATACACTGGATATTAATATTATACGAAATGCATAGACAACGAAGAAGCTGAGGGACAAGGCATTCATAATGGATCTTTTCTCGATGAACGGATCTGTTGTAACAAGGCTTCCAGCTCTTCGAGGCTAAGTTTGTTGTCGTTGACGAATTGGGATACCAGCTTGGCCGGGGAGCCTTCGAAGTAGCCTTTGACGAGCTGGTTGACGCTTTTTTTCCCGTATTCCGCCTTGCTGATGCGTGGCTGGTAGTAATTATTCCTGCCCTGCACTTCATACTGTACGTAGCCTTTTTCCACGAGGATCCTGAGCAGGGTGGCGATGGTATTGGAATGCGGTTTGGGGTCCGGGGTCTCGTCGATGATGTCCTTGAGGAATCCTTTTCCTAATTTCCACAGAACCTGCATCACTTGTTCTTCGGCCTTTGTAAGCGGCTTGTAGGTGTTCATTTTTCAACTAAAGTTTTAGTTATTCCAATAAAGCTATAACTATTTATTTAGTTATGAAATTTTTAACCGGGATTTTTTTTTGATTTTTTCCCGATGAACCATTCTGCTACCCGAAATGTTGATAAAACGTGGACAACTACCGGGATCTATTATCTGCAAAAGATTTGATAGAATTGCAAAGGGGCATCACTGTTACAAAGCGCTGCATAAAAAGCAAAAAAAGAGATTAAAATCCCCTTTTTTATTCCCCAACGCTATGAAGTACCAACTTCCGTGACTATTTTTGCAAACGGTTCTGGACGGAATGATGCTTAACTTATCTTTTGCACTTATTTTGCAACTTTCGTGAACCCTCCTGGTCCAATACTTGTTGATTAATTATGTACCCGACAATATTTTTGTCATCTTTTATTTTTTGATATGAGGCAACTTAAGATTGCTACACAGATTACGAACCGTGATTCTCAGGCGGTTGAGAAGTATTTGCAGGAAATCTCGAAGATTCCGATGATCACTCCTGAGGAGGAGACTGTGCTCGCCCAGCGGATCAAGATGGGTGACCAGAAGGCATTGGATAAGTTGGTGCAGGCCAACTTGCGCTTCGTGGTTTCTGTGGCAAAGCAATATCAGCACCAGGGGTTATCGCTGAGTGATCTTATCAACGAGGGCAACCTCGGCTTAATTAAAGCGGCACAACGCTTTGATGAGACCAAGGGTTTCAAGTTTATATCGTACGCGGTATGGTGGATCCGCCAGTCCATCCTGCAGGCGTTGGCAGAGCAGGGCAGATTAGTCCGCCTGCCTCAAAACAAAATTGGCACGTACAACAAGGCTAATAAGGCGTATATGGCTTTCGAGCAGGAACATGAGCGGGAGCCCAGTACGGAAGAGTTAGCTGAGTTATTGGAAATGAGCGAGACGGAAATCAACAACATTTTCCAAAGCAACACCCGTCACAGTTCGCTTGACGCGCCTGTACACGAGGCTGAAGATGTGGCGATGGGTGACCTTTTGGAAGGTGGGGATGAAACGGACGACGATGTGATGAAGGATTCGCTGCGTGCGGAGATTCGCCGTGTGCTGAAATCGCTTAGTCCCCGTGAAGCTGAGATCGTGAATGCATATTTCGGCCTGGATGGCGAGAATGGTGTAACCATCGAGCAAATAGGGCAGAAATATGATCTGACCAAGGAACGCATTCGCCAGATCAAGGAAAGGGCTATTAAGCGTCTGCAGAAAGCCCGCTACAGCAATGCATTGAAAGCATATTTGGGATAATCCACCGATATTTTCCTTTCATTAAGGCCCCGGCATTTGCCGGGGCCTTGTTTTTTATGTTCTTATGGCATTTTATGGAGGCCTTCATACCGTACTTTCCATTTCCCATCTTTCGGGAAGCCTGGCAAGGGCCCGCTGCCGTCGTAGCCTGCGCACATCAGGGCGATGGCGCTCAGCAGGCCGCCGTTGCCCGGCAGGTAGAGCCGCAGGCGCTGATCCTGGTAATTATGTCCGTTGACCAGCCAGGTATTTTTGTTTACCGGCATGAACAGCGCTTCAATGGCTTTTTCCGGCTGGCCCAGGCGGGTAGCCGTCATTGCAACCATGGGAAAATCCCAGCCCCAGGTGTGCTGCCAGGACCAATGGTCCCAGATCCAGTTGAAGGTGGCATGCATCACGGCCGTATCGGTCAGGGGTAATTGGGGCAACAGGCCCAGGGTGCAGAGGACCGATGGATGGTCAATACGATATTGGGGGTTGGTGTAGCAGTCGGGAGCGCTTTCCGCGAACAGGTACCTGTCTCCCTGCCGCGGCAGGGTAGAGAGCTTTGTCCTGACATCCTTCCATTTTCGCATGGGCGGCAATTTCAGGCGTTGGCGCCAGCGTTCTGCCGTTGCCAGCGCCCAATACCAGTAAGCCAGCTCGAAGCAGGGATTATATGTTTCCTCCGGCTTATAGCACTCCTGTGCGGGGATCAGCCCTTTTCCCAGTATATAGCGTTTGCCCAGGCTGTCCCAGGCCGGATAAGAAGCCATAAATTCCGCGGTAGCGAATACCAGGTCTTTATATTTCCGCAGGGTATTGAGGTCCGGATGGGCCCTGTAGGAAAGTTCGGCCAGGTAGATGAAATGCGGCTGCTGCCAGATGAGGAAAGCGCCGACGGAGGAAGGGGTTTCGTTGCCCTGGTGGTCCGTCATTTTTTGCCATCGGAGGCCATCGTATCCCTGCCGGCGGGCGATGGCCCCTGCTATATACGCGGTCCGGCGGTACCAGTCCAGGCTTTTTTCCAGCAGCGCGGGGCGGTTCCATAGAGGGAAATGGGCGCCATGCCACCAGTGCATTTCCAGGTGAGGCCTTCCAAACCAGCTGTTGCCTGTCAGGCCAGTTTCCTGGGGCGGCTGATCGCCTGCACATTGGATGCGGGTCAGGTAGAGAGAGGTGATGATCCTGCGCTCCAGCTCGAATGCCCGCGGGTCCGTGCTGCCGGAAAGATCCACGGCGCCGCCGCTCTTCCAGAAGCCGGCCCATTCCCTGGTGCTGGCGGCTGTTGTGGCGCCATAGGATGGAACGGGGAGGTTATTTTTACGTGGATCGAACCTGAAGGAACATTCGAAGCTGCCGGCCGGGGCAGGGGTGATCACATAGTAATGGCTGGCTGTCGCCGCGATCACAGCGGGTGACCATGCCAGGGAGATGTAATATCGGGTGGTATCCAGCTTATGTTCCAGCAAGGCGCCCTGCTGCGATTGCCGCAGGAGGGAGGAACGGTGCGCCGCTTCATTCGTCCACCCGAGCCCGTTGTCTCCCCACTCGCCTGTGGGGTAGGGCAGCCGGACGCGGATGCGCAGCCGTTGTCCTTGCAGCAGCGGGGAGCGAACCTGTATGCTGATGGCATCCTGGCGGGGGTGGCACCAGGTGAGCACTTCTACCGGCTGTCCTTCCACGAGAAACCGGGAGTGGATACATCCCGTCCACATATCCAGCTCCTGGTGGATGCCGGTGATATCGTGAAGGGTGGCTTGGTGACCGTCCGTTCTATAGATGTCAAAGCCGATGTTGGCCAGCGGGAGGCGATGGGGGTTCTGGCGCCAGTAATCTGCCGCGGCTCGAGCGCTGTCGGGCTGTTGCCATTGTACGGCATAGGGGCGTTGTTTTCCGGAAAAGTCGTAATTCCGGAAAGTCGCTGACAGCCTGTAGGCCATTTTGTTTGGAAAGCTGTGCCAACCCCACTGCGACTCGGTGGCCAGGGGGACGCCGGGCGCATATTCATCCGGAAAGGATTGCAGGCCTGTGGCATCCACTGTAAAAGCAAATCTGCCATTGCCCACGGACAGCGAGGTCAGCGGATCGGCGGCGGTGACATGAACCGTATGTCTCCTGACCAGTGCCTGCCTGTCGATGGGCTGGGCCGTAAGGCCCGGGACGAGGAAGAGCAGCACCGCCAAAGTGCTGCTGCTGATTGAAAGGGAACTCATTGGCATATCGTTGTCACATGGATTAGTATGGAAAGTAAACATATTATTCACACTCCGGCAAGAGGTCATGCAAACGACATTCATTTTCCCCATTTCGGGTTACATTTGCTATCCCTAAATTTTGTACGAGCATGGATGTTACAAAAAGTGAAAAAGTACATTGTCTTATAATAGGTTCAGGTCCTGCGGGCTATACAGCAGCCGTTTATGCGGCGCGTGCCAATCTGCGGCCCGTGCTCTACCAGGGTATCCAGCCCGGGGGTCAGCTGACCATTACCACTGAGGTGGAGAACTATCCGGGTTATCCCGATGGTGTCCAGGGGCCGGAGATGATGGTGCATTTTGAAAAGCAGGCCACCCGCATGGGGGCTGATATACGATATGGATTGGCTACGAAGGTGGATTTTTCCGTACGGCCTTTTAAGGTCTGGATCGACGAGGAGAAACTGATTGAAGCGGACGCGGTGATCATTGCTACCGGGGCTACCGCCAAATGGCTGGGGCTGGAGAGCGAACAGCGACTCAATGGATATGGGGTCAGCGCCTGCGCGGTTTGCGACGGTTTTTTCTTCCGCAATAAGGAAGTAGCCATTGTCGGGGCCGGGGACACGGCTGCGGAGGAAGCGCTGTATCTGTCCAAGCTGGCAACCAGCGTTCATATGCTGATCCGCAGTGAAAAGATGCGTGCGTCCAGGATCATGCAGGAAAGGGTACAGCAGACGCCCAATATCAAAGTCTACTGGAACAGTGAAGCGGACGAAGTACTGGGGGAAAGCAGGGTAGAGGCGCTGCGGATCCGCAACAACAGGACCGGAGAGAAGCAGGTGGTGCCTTTAAGCGGTTTTTTCGTGGCGATCGGACATCAGCCTAATTCCGGTATCTTCTCGGACTATCTGGACCTGGACGAGGCCGGCTATATCAAGACCGTGCCGGGCACTTCCCGTACGAATGTGGAAGGGGTCTTCGCAGCGGGTGATGTGCAGGACAAGATATACAGACAGGCTGTGACGGCGGCCGGCAGCGGCTGTATGGCGGCGCTGGATGCAGAGCGATATTTATCGGCCAAGGGCCTGGCTTGAGCAGGCTAAAACGAAGTATGCAATATGGTTACAGTCCGGCTACATAACCTGATCTTTTCAGGACATCATGGCGTTTTTAAGGAGGAGCTGGCGACGGGCAATACCTTCGAGGTGCATCTGGATGTGCTGTATGATGAAAAGGACCGGCCTTTCGAAAGCCTGGACACGATCGTCAATTACGTCAACCTGTTTGCCATCGTCAAGCAGCGGATGCATCAACCCTCACCGTTGCTGGAGAAGATCGCCGACGAGATCATTGGCAAGATCAAGGCGCAATATCCTTTTATCCGGGAAGTGATCATTTCGATATACAAATTACAGGCTCCCATTGGTAATTTTCAAGGCAAGGCGGGGATGACCCTCCATAAGAAATTCGACAGCTGAGCAGGTCAGATGACCTTCCCTTTCCATTTTCCGCTGCGGATATACAGGTAAGAAAAAATGAAAAGCGAGAGCCAGTAAACCCATTCCGACATCCAGCCATACAGGATGGGCATGTTCCAACGCTCCAGCACCAGGTACACATAACAGCAATAAAAAACGATGGTGATCAGCTCGATCAGCAGGTTGATACGGGTGTTGGCCGTACCGGTGACGGCATTCAGCCAGATGGTAGCGAACGACATCATCACCAGGGCGGAGGAGACTACTCGTATGACGGGGATGGCGGCGGCTGAAAAAGCGGCGTCCTGGCCATATACTGCGAGGAATGCAGTAGGGAAGATATTCAGCAGCAGGGCTACGATCACGGCAAAGCCAACGCTTAGCCGCAGGATCTTATGGATGAGCTCAATTACGCGATCTTCCATTTTCTGTCCGATGATATTACTTACCATGGCGTTGGTGGTGGAGGCAAAGGCCCAGGTGAAAACCCCGAAGAGCCCGAAGATATTACGCATGGTATTGCTGATGGCCAGCGCCTGCCGGCCGTGGTGCTCGATGAGGATGTAAAAAAAGACCCAGGCCATGATGCTGAGGGAGTATTGGAACACGAGCGGGGACGATTGAACAAGGATGAGCCGGGTATTGACAGCATCGAAGCTCCAGTGTTTGTACAGCTGTAATTGTTTGCTTACCCCCTTCGCGTGGATGACGAGGAATACTACTAACATACCGGCCGCTTCTGCGGCGATAGAGGCATAAGCGGCGCCATTGAAACCCATGGCGGGCAATCCCAGGTGTCCGTAGATCAATGCATAGTCCAGGGTTATGTTGACGATGGTCTCTGCCAGTGTACCATATACGAGGTATTTGCTTTGATTGGTGCCAACCAGCAGGGCATTGCGCATCTGGTAGATATAGAGAAAGGGCAGGCCCCAGATGCGGATGCGCAGGAACTGTACCGCCTGGTCCCGCAGGGCCTGGGATCTCAGGGAAAAGGACAGGACGGCCGGGGCGAGGAACCAGGTGAGGAGGATGCCTGCGACGGCCAGGCCCATGGCGATGATCATACCCTGTGAAAAAAGCTTGCCGATCTCTCCTATACGATCTTCCCCTGCCCGCCGTGCGATGAGGGCCTGGAGCCCGTTGTTCAAACCCTGCCCTATGACGGCAAACAGTAAGTAATAGACTCCTGTGATCCCGGCGGTGGACAGTGATTCCGCATGCTCGTCCAGGTGTCCTAAAAAGATATTGTTCGTGATAAAGTTGATCTGCGGAACCAGGATGGCCAGGCTGATGGGCAAAGCCATGCGCAGGATGTCCCGGGTTGTGATGGAAACCTTATAATTTACCGTTGTCGCCATAATGAAAAAAGGAGTGCAAGATAAACTTCTTTTAAGTATTATTGCAGCACTTATAACTATGCTAAAACCAGCTTTTCAAATAGAAGTTCCTGAGATCTCGGATGAAGATCTGCTGCAGTGCCGCCTGCTTGTCGAGGTCAATGCGCATTCTTTCACCTATACATTGCTGAACCAGCGGAATATGGGGCCGATGGTGGTCAAATACTTCCAGCTGGACCAGGAGAAGAACAGGCATCTAACCGAGACGCTGCGGGAGATACTGGAGGGAGAGCCCTTGTTCAAACGGACAGTAAAGGAGACCCTGCTGATCTATAACTTCCCGGAAAGCAGCCTGGTGCCTGAGCCTTTGTTCAGCATGGACACGAATAAGGAGATCATCGATATCGTGCATGGCAATCTTCAGAAAGGGCTGGTGCTCTCTGAGAAGATACCCTGGTGGGAATTGTTTAATGTGTACCGGATCTCTCCTGAATTGCATCATTTGCTGCAACAGCAATTCACAGCCGGCAAATACTGGCATTACTACAGTTTGCTGCTGAAGAGCTATAAGATGTTTGATTCCGGGGATGGGCAGGATTGTCTCAAGGTGATCTTTTATCCGGACAAGATGGTAGTGCTGGTGATCAAGAAAGGAAAGGTGCATTTGATGCAGACCTTTCATTATCAGGATGCCAGGGATGTTGTTTACCATTTACTGAACACCTGTCGTCAGCTGGAGATCGACCCATTGGAAATAAAATTACTGGTTGGCGGCTTAATTGACAGACAATCAGCCCTTAGCGAAGAATTACATAAATATTTCCTTCAAGTAACTTTTGAAATGATCGACGAGAGTATCAAGGTTACGGATGAATTGAAGGAATTGCCCTTGCATTATTTCTCATCAATTTTGAAAATGGCGGTATGCGCATAATCGGAGGTGAGTTGGGGGGCCGGAGAGTGAATCCTCCTGCCAAGATGCCGTTTACACGTCCCACGACGGATATAGCCAAGGAAGGGCTGTTCAACATCCTGGAGAACAACCTGGAACTGGAGGGGCTGCGTACCCTTGACCTGTTCGGGGGAACGGGCAGCATCAGCTATGAGCTGGCTTCCAGGGGGGTGAAGGACCTTACCGTCGTGGAGAAAGATCCTGCCATGTTCAGCTTTATACAGAAGAGCGCCCGGGAGCTGGGGCTGGAGCCTTTTTACAAGGTGATCCGTATGGATGTGTTCAAATTCATTCAGCAGTGTACGGAACAGTTCGACTTTATTTTTGCAGGACCGCCCTATGCGCTGGCCAATATCGATGAGCTGCCCAGGCTGATCGTGGAGAAAAAGCTGCTGCGGGAAAAAGGGTGGTTTGTCCTGGAGCATACGCCCCGCAACCATTATGAGGGATACCCTTTGTTTGTCACCCAGCGGAACTACGGGACGACGATTTTCTCCATATTTGTCAACAAGTTATGAAAGCGAAGCTTCACGAACACCATTAAAGGTCAAATATGAACGTGAGTAAACCTATTTTCATTACAGGTATAGGTACGGATGTGGGCAAGACCGTAGTGGCGGCCATTGTCGCCGAGGCATTGGGCGCAGTCTATTGGAAGCCTGTGCAGGCGGGGTTCTCCGATGGGACGGATACTGAATGGGTAGCCGGAAGGCTTAGTCGTCCCAGGGTGCTGTCAGAAACCTATAAGCTGGCTCTTCCGGCTTCGCCGCATATTGCAGCACGTGGGGAAGGGATCGTGATCAGCCTGGACAGGATAGCGGAAGCGATGCCGGCAGACCGTCCATTGGTTGTCGAGGGTGCGGGAGGGCTGATGGTACCGCTGAATGAGAAAGAGTTTGTCCTGGACCTGGTAAAGCGGCTGGACGCGCGGGTGATATTGGTAAGCCGTAACTACCTCGGCAGCATCAATCATTCATTGCTGACGGCGTCCGTTTGCAGGGAGCAGGGCCTGGACGTCGCCGGCTGGATCTTCAATGATCAGTATCTCGATTATGAACGGGAGATCGCTGCATGGTCTGCATTACCCATTATCGCTTCGATCCCTTTCATGCAGGATCCTGACGGGGCATTTATCGCGGAGCAGGCGCAGCGGATCCGGCCTTGTCTGGAGGCATGTCTTTTAGCCTCAGCCTGAAATTTTTACGTACCTTTAGCAGGTGAACAATGACTATGAACTTTAACTTTCCTCTGCTGAGGCCTATACGGATACTCTTATTTCCCATCTCTCTTTTATATGCTTTGATAATTTTGCTGCGCAACTGGTGTTTTGACAGGAAGATCTTTTCTTCCACCCGCTTTAACCTCCCGATCATCTGTGTCGGAAATGTGGCGGTGGGAGGGACGGGTAAATCTCCGATGGTGGAGCTGTTAATACGTACGCTGAAGGACCGGTTCCCTGTTGCCGTGCTCAGCAGGGGGTATAAGCGGAAGACCCGTGGGTATGCGCTGGCGGGCGGACAGACGACTGCGCTTGACATTGGCGACGAACCGATGCAGTTCCATAGCAAGTTCCCCGATGTTGCCATTGCTGTGGGGGAGGAGCGTATCGTGGCCATTCCGCAGCTGTTGCATGACCGGCCCGATACCCGTGCTATCATCCTGGACGATGCTTTTCAGCACCGGGCAGTCAGTGCCGGGCTCAATATCCTGCTCACCGATTACTCCAATCTTTTTACCCGGGACTGGTGGCTTCCCAGCGGCGATCTGCGGGATGCTCCGGGGAGCTACCGGCGCGCCGACATGATCGTTGTTACCAAATGTCCTGAAGATCTTTCCGAGGACCAGCGAAGGGACACTATCCTGGAAATTAATCCCCTGAAACATCAGCAGGTGTTCTTCTCCTCCATTCAGTACGGCCAGCCTTATCATATTACGAAAGGGGATACGACGGTGATCAACGATCGGATGGAAGTGCTGCTGGTGACGGGGATCGCCAATCCGGCCCCGCTGAAAAAATGGCTGGGTGAAAAGGCGGGGAGCTATTTTGAGCTGGCTTACAGCGATCATCATATTTTCACGATCGATGATCTCCATTACATGATCCGACGTTTCAGCAGTATGGCTGAACGGAATAAGATCATCCTTACCACGGAAAAAGACGCTGTCCGCCTGATCAAGTTCCGGCAGGAGCTGGAGGTATGGCCTTTCTACGTGCTGCCTATAGAGCCGCGGTTTTTATTCAGCGAGCAACCGCGGTTTACTGATTTAATCATTAAATTCATTACCAATTTCAAACCACCCGTTCAGGCCGGCGTGGATGTTTAAAGTAATTATCTAATATCGACTAAATGAAGACGAAGAAGAAAAAGAAGAAAAGGACCGGTGAGCAATCGCCTGATCTATTGACAGGCCGGCTGGACGTCACACGTTCCGGGATGGGCTTTGTGATCATTGAAGGACGGGAGCAGGATGTCCTGGTTCGGCCTTCGGATTTTAATACTGCCTTGCATGGCGACACCGTACGGGTCCGGCTGACCGGAAATCCAAACCGGAGCGGCCGTCAGCAGGGGGAAGTGGTCGATGTAGCCGTCCGGAAGCAAATGGAATTCCTGGGGCATGTCGAGCTGAGCCAGTCCTTTGCGTTCTTTATTGCAGAGACGGATAAGCCAATGCCAGATATCTATATCCCGCTTGCGCGGTTGAACGGGGCGGTGAATAATGACCGGGTCATCGTCAGGATCGTGGAGTGGGAGAAGAACAAGAAGCCCCAGGGAGAAGTTATCCAGATCATGGACAAGGAGGATGGAAATGACAAGGCCATGAAGGAGATCCTCCTGGAAAACGGTTTCCCGATCTTCTTTCCTGAAAATGTGATGGAAGAATCCGCAAGATTGCCTGACCTGATCCCCTCGTCGGAGATCAAGATCCGCAAGGATCTGCGGGAGATCCTTACGTTTACCATCGATCCTGTGGATGCCAAGGATTTCGATGATGCCATTTCCATCCGTTCCCTGAAAAATGGCAATTGGGAGATAGGGGTGCATATTGCGGACGTAAGCCATTACGTAGAGCCGGAGACCGCCCTGGATAAGGAAGCGTATACCCGCGCCACTTCGGTGTATTTGCCGGACCGTGTCAACCCCATGTTGCCGGAGAGGATCTCCAATGAGCTTTGTTCGCTGCGGCCCCATGAGGATAAGCTGACCTTTTCCACTATCTTTCAGATGACGTCCAAGGGAGAGGTGAAGCAATATTGGATCGGCAAGACCGTGATCCATTCGGACCATCGCTTCACCTATGAGGAGGTGCAGGAGATCATCGAGCAGAAGGAAGGGGTCTATCAAAAAGAAGTGGAAGTACTAAATGATATAGCTCAACGCCTTAGAAAGCAACGTTTTAAAAAGGGGGCCATCAATTTTTCTTCAACTGAGGTCCGCTTTAAGCTGGATGAGAAAGGCAAACCCATCGGTATAATGGTGAAAGAGAGCAAAGAGGCGCATCAGCTGGTGGAGGAATTTATGCTGCTGGCCAACCGTACGGTGGCTGAAAATGTGGGGAAGATCAAAGTGAATAAGAAGCCGATACCTTTCCCTTACCGGGTGCATGATACGCCGGATAAGGAGAAGCTTCTTCCTTTCATAGAGTTTGCCAAAAAGTACGGTCATGTATTCGATCTCAAAACTCCCCAGGCGATAGCTTCCAGCTTTAACCAGATGCTGCAGGATGTGCAGGGCCGGCCGGAGCAGCATGTATTGGAGCAATTGGGCATCCGGACGATGGCTAAGGCTATCTATACGACGGAGAATATTGGTCATTACGGGCTGGGATTTGAGCATTACTGCCATTTCACCTCCCCCATTAGGAGGTACCCTGATGTGCTGGTTCATAGGATATTATACGAGTGTCTTCAAGAAAAAATAGAGCTGGATAAGAAACTGGAGGCTAAATGCCGGCATTCCAGTGAGCGGGAGCGGGCGGCCATGGAAAGTGAGCGGGCCGCCAACAAGTACAAGCAGGTGGAGTACATGCAGGGTTTTCTGGGTGAGGAATTTGAAGGGGTCATCAGCGGGGTGGCTTCCTTTGGGTTCTGGGTAGAGACCCTCGAACATAAATGTGAAGGGCTGGTGAGCCTTAACAGCCTTTTGGAGTATGACGATTTCCGGCATGTTGAGAGCGACTACAGTCTGGTGGGAAGGCGCAGCGGCCGGCAGTTCCGGATGGGTGATAAAGTTACGATCAAGGTCGTGGCCGCCAATCTTGCCAAACGTCAGCTGGACTATGAATGGGTGATCATCACTGCAGGAGCGGGGGAAATTACAGGTGTAAAGGAAGAGGCGCCCCTGAAAGCAAAGGCAAAAGAAAAAAAACCAAAAAAGAAAAAGAAATAGCCGTCCATGCACAGTTTTGAAGCGTTATCAGCGGAATTCTCGGCCAGGTTCCAGGCGCAGCATTTCCCTTCTCATCCCGCGACTTTATATGAGCCTGCCAATTATTTCCTGGGCATTGGCGGGAAACGGATAAGGCCGGTGCTTTGCCTGATGGGTAATGAGCTTTTCGGTGATATTGACCCTGATGCCTGGCATCTGGCGGCCAGCATTGAGCTCTTCCATAATTTCACGCTCATACACGACGATATTATGGATAAGGCGCCTTTGCGGCGGGGCAAGCCCACGGTGCATGAAAAGTACGGCGCTTCCACTGCCTTGCTTACGGGAGATGTGATGATGGTGGTAGCTTATGATTATCTCAGCAAGATCCAGGCGCAGCATATCCGTCCCATCATGCATATCTACAACCAGACGGCCCGGGAGGTATGCGAGGGGCAGCAGCTGGACATGGATTTTGAGCGTATGGACCGGGTGGGCCTGAAGGAATATCAACGGATGATCGGGCTAAAGACCTCGGTTCTCCTGGCTGCCAGTCTCCGGATCGGCGCTATCCTGGGGGGCGCGGGACTGGGCAACCAGCAGCATATATATGATTTTGGGAAGAACCTGGGCATGGCCTTCCAGGTGCAGGACGATTACCTGGATGCTTTTGGCGACCCGGAAAAGTTCGGCAAGCAGGTGGGAGGGGATATTGTAGCAGGGAAAAAGACTTTTCTGCTTATCAAGACCCTTGAAGTGGCTACGGATGTCCAGCGCCGGGAGATGGAGGGGCTTGCAAACGCCGATGCCGCCACGAAGGTGGAAGGCATGCTGCAGCTCTTTTCAGCCTGCGGCGTCGATGCGTGGGCCAGGGAGTTGAAAGAGCAGTACATGGCCGCTGCCCTTCAGCGCCTGGAGGATATCGCCGTCCTTACCCGTCGGAAAGAGCCTTTGCGGCAACTGGCCGACTTTCTCGTCCAAAGGGAATATTAGGGGTGACGCAGGCGGCTTAGCATTACTTCGGTGATGCCAAGGTAGGAGGCAACATGTTTGCCTGTGGCCTTTTCAAGCAGTCCGGGGAATCGCCGGACAAACCAGGCCAGCCGTTGGGGAGATGGCTGCATCCACATTGCCTGCATTCTACTTTCGCAGGCCAGCAGGTGTCTTCCGGTCACTTCCTGCCTCAGCCTGTCGAACTGGGGAAAATCGAGACAGATACATTGCAGGCTGTCATAGCTCAGCTTGCTGACGATGGATGGTTCCACCACCTGGATATATTCTATCCCTGGCTGCTGGCGCAGGAAGCTTTCCGCAGACCAGCAGAAAGCGCCTTCGGGGGCAAACCATGAAGAGACCTCTTTGTTGGCCCGGCGATAATAGCATCGCAGCAGCCCGGACTCCACAAAATAAATATACCTGGAGGTCTCGCCGGCTTTCAACAGGAATCGATTGGAGGCATAGGAGCACGCCTGAATGCGTTCGAGGTAAGCGTCATTCAACGCAGGGGATAGCACCTCGGGAAAATAGCTTATTGGTATGTTCATGACCGGGAAATTTAAGACGTGACAAAGGATGACGACTTATTCCCGGGTGCAGGGGGAAGAGTAAAGGGTAAATGTAAACCTTTTTCGTTATTTTACCGCCCGTAATCAAACTACTGGTGGATGTCCAATTCATTATTGCGGAAAAAATCACTGGAAAAAATTCAGAAGGATGCGGCGGAAGGGATATCGGATGGCCATGGGGGCGGGGGATTAAAAAAAGTGCTGAACGTACGCGATCTGACCTTTATGGGGATTGCGGCCGTGGTAGGGGCGGGCATCTTCTCCACCATCGGTACGGCAGCTTTCAATGGCGGACCGGGCATCGCCCTCCTGTTCGTGCTCACCGCCATTACCTGTGGTTTTTCCGCCCTGTGCTACGCTGAGTTTGCCAGCCGTATCCCCATTGCCGGCAGCGCCTATACATATGCGTATGTCTCTTTCGGTGAGCTGGTGGCCTGGATCATCGGCTGGGCCCTCATCCTGGAATACGCCATCGGCAATATCGTAGTGGCCATCTCCTGGAGCGGCTATTTCAACAATCTGCTGGAAGGTTTTAATATCCATCTTCCCGGCTGGCTGGTGATCGACCCCAGCACGGCGCATACGGCTTATCTTAAGGCACAGGAGACCCTTGCCGCGCATCTGCCCCTTGACGAGGCGCTCCGTGCGGCCATCGATGCCTGGAATTCGGCTCCCGTCATCATGGGCAAACATATCTTTGTCAACCTGCCGGCTTTCTTTATCGTATGTGTGATCTCCGTCATCACCTATATCGGTATTTCCGAGAGTAAGAAGACCACCAATTTCATGGTGATGTTCAAGATCGCCGTCATCATCCTGGTGATCATCATTGGCTTTTTCTTTGTAAAGACAGCCAACTGGAACCCTTTTCTGCCCAATGGTTTCACCGGGGTATTGAAGGGGGTGTCGGCTGTCTTTTACGCATACATCGGTTTTGACGCCATCTCCACGACAGCGGAGGAATGTACCAATGCCCAGCGGGACCTGCCCAAGGGTATGCTGTATTCCCTACTGATCTGTACGGTGCTGTATATCCTTATAGCGCTGGTGCTGACGGGGATGGTGCCTTTTTTCAAGCTGAATGTCACCGACCCGCTGGCCTTTGTCTTCAACGAGGTGCATCAGAAATGGATCGGTTATTTCATCTCTGTCAGCGCTGTGGTTGCCACTACCAGCGTGCTGCTGGTGTTCCAGCTGGGCCAGCCCCGCATATGGATGAGCATGAGCCGGGATGGCCTGCTGCCAAAAGCTTTCGGGAAGATCCACCCCAGATTTAAAACCCCCTGGTTCTCCACCATCATTACCGGGCTGCTGGTGGCCATACCCACCCTGTTCCTGGAAAGCTCGCTGATGACGGAGCTTACGAGCATTGGGACCCTGTTTGCCTTTGTGCTCGTATCAGGCGGCGTGCTGTTCCTTCCCCGCATCCAGGGTGCGAAAAAGGGCTTCCGCCTGCCTTATATCAACGGGCAATGGATCGTGCCCATCCTGTACCTGCTGTTCCTGTATGTCTTTCGCAGCCGGTTGGAAAATGCCCTGCAGCATCTCCGCGGTGTGGGTCTCCAGGAGGTCCTCTTTATCGTGTATACCCTGCTGGCCGGCGCAGCGTCCATTGCCACCATGGTGAAGAAATATTCTGTCATCCCCGTATTGGGGGTGCTTTTCTGCGCTTACCTGCTGATAGAGATCGGCGCCATTGCCTGGATCTGGTTCTTTGTGTGGATGGGGATCGGGCTGGTGATCTATTTCCTCTATGGCTACCGGCGGAGCCGACTGAAAATGTCCTGAAAACCGTAACTTTGCCGGATGAAATTCCAGGTAGGGGACAAGGTTGTTATCCAGCATTCCAGCGACGAAGGAGAGGTAGTAGAGATCCTCAGTGACAAAATGGTATTGGTGGACGTCCGCGGCGTTCGTTTTCCCGCCTACACCGATCAATTGGATTTCCCGTATTTTAAAAGGTTCTCGGAAAAAAAAATTCCTTCCCCGGAGAAAAAGCCCAAGAAATATGTCGATCAGCTTCCACCGGAGAAGCAGCAGCCGAATCAGAAAAAGGAGCGGATCGCCAAACTGGCGGATGGCGTATGGCTGACTTTTCTGCCTGTATTCGACAACGACGAGTTCGGGGATGATGTCGTGGAAAGCCTGAAGATCCACCTGGTGAACAATACGCAGGCCGGCTATCATTTCTCTTATCACCTGAACTATTTTGGAAGCAGTGAATTCGACCTGGACAACCAGGTCCTTCCTTTCCAGGATTTCTATATTCATGATATTCCTTTTGCCAATCTCAATGACAACCCTGTCTTCGAATGTGAATTTTCCCTTCTCACGCCGGATAAGACCAAGGCGGATCATTATGAGACTTCCCTCAAGCTAAAGGCGAAACAGGTGTTCACTCGAATCGAGGAAATAAAAAAGAAGGGCGAGGCTACTTTTTCTTTTCCGCTTTTCACGACGTATCCTTATAAAGAGATAGAGGAAACAGTGAATGTGCCGATGGTGAATAATCCGGGATTCCGGATCTATGAGGCTTCCCGGGCGCGCCAGCACCTGGAGCCGGCGCGTTCGGAACTGGATCTTCATATTGAAAAGCTCACCGAAAAATGGTCGTCCCTGGATAACTTCGAGATCCTTACCCTGCAGCTGCAGACCTTCGAGAAATACTTTGACCTGGCCCTGGCGCATCATCTGCCTTCCATGATCGTCATCCATGGTGTAGGTTCCGGCAAGCTGCGTGATGAGATCCATGAGCTGCTGAGGGCGAAGCGAAAGGTGAAAAGCTTTGTCAACCGCTATCATCCGCGTTATGGTTATGGGGCTACGGAGATATTCTTCCAGTATTAGCGTTTTCTAAAAAAAATCCATAGCTTAGCCCTTCATAAAACGATCTATGGAACGCAAACATTTTATCCGGCATTCATTGCTTGCCGGCGCCTCCGTCCTGTCGGGCGCCACTGTATTAGCCGAAGAGAACAGGAAATCAGCAGCTGGTCAGCCATTCAATCTTAATTATGGAACGCATGACGGTATGTTCCGCAACAATGCGGGCGCTGACTTCATCGATCAGATCAAATTCGCATATGACCAGGGATTCCGCAGCATTGAAGACAATGGCATGGCCCGCAGGCCGCCTGAGCAGCAACAGAAGATAGGGGATACCCTGGCTAAGCTGGGCATGGCGATGGGAGTCTTCGTGCTGGACAAGGGCGGCAATGGCGCCAATACGCTGGCCGCGGGCAAACCTGAGTACCTGGAAATATTCCTGAAAGGATGCCGGGAGGCGGTGGAAGTCTCAAAGCGATGCGGGGGGATCCTGACTACGGTGGTGCCTGGCGATTTCGAGCGGCATCTGCCGATGGGTATTCAGACGGGCAATGTCATCGATGCTTTGCGCAGGGGTGTTGAGATCCTGGAGCCGCATAAGATCGTGATGGTGCTGGAGCCGTTAAGCGATACACCGGACCTGTTCCTCCGTTATTCCGATCAGGCCTATGCCATCTGCAAGGCCGTGAACAGTCCTTCCTGCAAGATCCTTTTCGACATGTATCATATACAGCGGAACACAGGTAATATCATCCGAAATATCGACCTTACGTACAGTGAGATCGCCTATTTCCAGATAGGTAACAATCCCGGTCGCAATGAACCTACGACAGGGGAGATGGATTACAAGAACATTTTCAAGCATATTTATGAGAAGGGTTACCGGGGAGTACTGGGCATGGAGCATGGGAATGCCCGGCCGGGGAAGGAGGGAGAGATGGCGTTGATACAGGCGTATAGGGAGAGTGATAGTTTTAAATAAATAAATAAAAAAAACGTCCGCCAACTGGCGGACGTTTTTAAGTTAAAAGAATTTCGTTTGGCCTGGCTCGGGTACCGGATAGAGCCCATTGGCGTCCGGCAAAACGGGCGGCGCTGCATCGAAAGCGTAAGCAGCCGGCATGATATTGATGTCTGAGTTGATCGCCTTATCCCATTCCACATTCTGACCGGAATAGGTAGCCATTCTGCCGAGGATGGAAGTCATGGTGCTCCGGGCACCTCTTTCTGCGTCCCAGAACTTATATTCACCTTTTGCAATGGCCGCGAACAGTTCGTCATGTTCATTCTGGTAGGGCTGGTTCTCCGTCTTCTTATCGAATTGATAGATGAGACCTCCTTTGTTGTCCACGATGCGGGCGGCATCGCAGTAGACCCTGCCTTTGGTGCCGATGAGGAGCTCGTCCACCTTGCTCATGGTGCCTTTCTGATGCCGGCACTGGCTGTTGAGGATGACGCCGTTGCCGTATTGGAACTCCACGAAGTGATGATCGTAGATCTGGCCGTAATCTTTTCCTTTCCGCACTTCGCGTCCTCCCATTCCCTGGGCTCTTACGGGGTAGGCTTCCATGGCCCAGTTGATGACGTCGAGGTTATGGATATGCTGTTCGGTGATATGGTCGCCGCATAGCCATACGAAATAGTACCAGTTGCGCATCTGGTATTCCATTTCGGTCCAGCCGGCCTGACGCGGGTGTACCCACACGCCATCGTTGTTCCACCAGGCCTGTGCGGACGTTATTTCCCCGATGGCGCCATCATGCACGCGCTTGATCAGCTCCCTATAGGAGGCCTGATAACGGCGTTGCAGTCCCACCACGACGTTGAGCTTTTTCGCTTTGGCTTTTTCGGCGGCTGCGAGTACGCGTTGTACACCTGCGGGATCGGTGGCCACGGGTTTTTCCATGAAGACCTGTTTGCCCTGGTTGACGGCTTCTTCGAAGTGGATAGGGCGGAAACCCGGGGGTGTGGCGAGGATCACCACATCGGCAAGGGCCATGGCTTTTTTATAAGCGTCGAACCCTGTGAATTTATTTTCTTCCTTCACCTGCACCCGGGACTTTTTATCTTCCAGGGCTTCCAGGATGCTGTTGTAGCTGTTGTCCAGTCTGTCTTTAAAGGCGTCTGCCATGGCCACCAGCTGTACGTTTTGTTTGGTGCTGAGGGCCTGTACCGCGGCGCCGGTGCCACGGCCGCCGCAGCCGATGAGCGCGACCTTGATAGTGTCGGCGGCGCCGGAGAAGAAATTGGCCTGCGAGATCAATGGTGCGGCCAGGATGCCGCCGGCCAGCAGGGAAGAGGCTTTAACGAACTCCCTTCTGGTGCGGGGAGATGAACTTGGTTTCTGACTCATTGTTAGCTGCAATTTAAGATGAATGGACGATGGTTATTTTCTGGTCAATAGCTTGTCGTAAAACGTTCCGGCTGCAGTTGCATCCGGCTGCTGCATGGGCCGAATGATCCGGAAGCCGATGAATGGGGCGTCTGCATTCCACCATTTGCTTTTGGGGATCTGGGGATCGCGTGCATTCCATTTGCGGTCATAGGGGAGGATGGTTTCACAGTGCAGCTGTTCTGCCGGATCATGGAAACTGCCGCCTTTCAGGGTGAGGGGATCCTGGGTCCATTCCGCTACATTGCCCAGCATATCATAGAGTCCCCAGGCATTGGGTTTCAGCTCCTTTACTGCGTGGTATTTATTGTCGCTGTTGGCGTTGTACCAGCCGAACCGGGACAGCAGCGCTGCGTCGTCTCCGAAAGGATAGGCGGCCGTCGAGCCGGCCCTGCAGGCATATTCCCATTCGGCTGCCGTAGGCAGCCTGTAGAACACGCCCGTTTTTTTAAACAGCCATTTGCAGTACATGATGGCTGCATACTGGCTCATGCTGTTGGCAGGGAAGCCGCCGGTCTTGCCCATGCCCAGGGTAAAATCGATATAAGGAGGACTAGGCCGCGTGATCCCATCGGGTACGGGCGCTTTGTCCAGTGTCTCATCCTGGAAGAGGACATATTCTTCGTAAGTGACTTCATGCTCTTCCATCCAGAAGGAGTCAATCTTTCCGTTGCCAGGTATGGGCGCCATGACAAAGGCGACAGAAGTGCCGGCTATCTGTTGTGTATAGGCGCTAAAAGGAGCTTTTGCCGGAGGAAGGGCGGCCTTGCCTGTGAATAAACAAGCCAGGCAGGCAATCAATAAACGATTCATGCCCCCAATTTACATACTATTTTTGTAGATAATTTCTAAAATCGGGCGATGATTTACGGGATATTTTGCCATTTTTCATTTCTGTGACCAGCAGGGCTGTTCCGGGGAGCATCCGGATCAGGCGGAGGGACTTTCGCCATGAGAGGACGCTGCAGGCGGTAGCCAGCCAGTCGGCGGTGGCGCCGTCCCTTGCCAGCGCTGTAACGTTCCGCCGGCGGGTGAGGCCTATGCCCGTCGCTGGGTTTACGATATGCGAATAGCGTTTACCGTTCAGCTCTACATATTGATAGATATCGCCGGAGGTGGCTACCGCCATATTTTTCAGCAGGAGGAATGATGGAAGGAGGGCCTCTTTTTCTCCGGGCGCATTGATGCCGATCAGCCAGCCTGCTTTTCCGGGGAGCGTCTGGCCCACGACGATCTTCCCGCCGGCGTTGACCATTGCAATGGGGAAACCCTGCTGCTCTAAAAGGTCCAGTGCTGCCTGGGCCACGAATCCTTTTCCCAGGCCGCCTATATCCAGCTGCATTCCTTTTTTCTCCAGCCACACGCTCCGGCTGGCCGTATCGAGACGGAGATGCCGATGCCCTGTTCTTGCCAGGGCTTCCCTGAGGGCCGCGGAATCCGGAAACTGGTGTGTCTTACGGGCCTGGCGCCAGAGACGCACCACCGGTCCGATGGTGATGTCATAGCTCCCTCCGCTGAGCCGGGCCGCCTGCACCGAGCGTTGGAGGATATCGAAAAGGGCAGGAGAGACGGGGATCCATCGATGCTGGCCACTGGCGGCGCTCAGGCGATTGATCTCGCTGCTGTCGATATAGTCGCTGAGGAGCGCATTCAGTTCTTCGGCTTTATGGAAGGCCGCTTCCACAGCGGCAGCGGCGGCGATGGAGTCAGTGCTGTAAAGAGTGATGGTAAAAGGAGAGCCCATCTCCGGCCGTTGGAATACATACTTTTTCTGTGCCTGCAAAACCTGGGCAGATAACAGGCAGATGACTAATAGGCGTATCATGTATTAAAGATATATATTTGTAGCGCTACCAACCGGGTCATCGCGCTCTTTGTTCACGCAAAGGGGGAGGAAAGTCCGGACAGCACAGGGCAATGCACCGGCTAACGGCCGGGTGGCGCGCAAGCGCCAATAGAGAGTGCCACAGAAAATAACTGTCCGCTTTGGCGGATGAGGGTGAAAATGTGGGGTAAGAGCCCACGGCGCCGGCAAGTAATTGCCGGGGCGGGTAAACCTTGCATGCTGAAATGCCACGTATACCGGCGATCGAGGACGGCTCGTCCGATGCCGGAGGGTAGGCAGCTAGATCCCTGCAGTAATGCAGGGGCCAGATAAATGATGGCCACCCCGCCTCCGGCGGGGAACAGGATCCGGCTTACAGGTTGGTAGCTTTTTTTTGTTCCCGTTCAGCCCTTCTTTCACGGGGCGGGCTTAGCTATTGAGATTTCCCAGCCAACCGCCGACCTCCATCAGCCAGGCCAGGCCCAGGTGTGCGATGAGGCCGCCGAGGATGCTGCGTGTGCGCATGGCGATCACGCCCAGGATCATACCTCCGAAGAAGGAGGAAATGCATTCTCCCAACGGCTTGCCGAAATGGATCGTGCAATAGAAGACGGCCATGGGAAGGATGGCTTTCTCACCAGCATACCTGGACAGTGCTATGACCAGCAATCCCCGGAAGAAAAGCTCGATGGAAAAGAAGTCCAGGCCGTAGGAGATCTCATACAGCAGCTGCCAGGGCCAGGGAGAAGAGGTGTAGGCATTGATGAAAGCGATGCTTTTTACTTTTGGATAGGTATGAAGAAAGTCCGGCCGGGTGGAGGCAAGTGCAATGAGGGGGAGCAGGCATGCCAGGAGAAGAAAATAAGGGCCTGCCCGAAAATCCCTGAGGGTCACGCCGAATTGAGAGGGGACGGAGGTATCATCCTGTTTCAACAGTTTGCGGCAGTACCAAAGCAGCATACAGAGGAGGAGCAGCTTGGCGGGCAGCTGCAGTACGATGAGCGCATATTTGTCCCATGGATAAGGCCAGTCCGGCAGGATGGGAGAGAGGTTCCAATGGGTCATCTTTAATGAAAAGTACAGGGGCGCCGCCAGCAGGATGAGGAGAAAGTTTCTCCGGGATGTATGCGTTGCCATTCGCGGAGCGCCCACCAGTCCCCAGGTGAGATAAAAGACGAAACTATAAAAGAAGAAAAAGCTGGAGAGGGAGAGATACCAGGGCTTAAGATCCCTGATCCTTCTTTCGATGCCGAAAGTATAATTACAGCCGACCAGCACACCTGTGAAGAGAATGGTAAAGAGTAAGCTTTTGGGAGATAGTTGACGGAGATAGTTTTTGAGGTAGGTAATGAAGTCTTTCATGCTTTACCCTCCGTCAGGAAAGAAAGCTCTCCTTCATTTTCCCCAACAGATCGGATGCGATCATTTTTTGGGCCAGTACGATCATATTCAGAAAAGCCTTGCTGCGGGATATGCCATGGCCGATGATCACTGGTTTTGTTACGCCCAGGAGCGGGGTGCCGCCATACAGCTCGAAGTCGAACCGGTCGAAATATTCGCTGTGGATCTGTTTTTCTACGCTGATGCCGAAAAGGGACTCGGCCATCTTGAGGATCACGTTGCCGGTGAAGCCTTCGCAGACCATGACGTCCGCCTTGTCCAGCAACAGATCGCGTCCTTCGATGTTCCCTATGAAATGGATCTGGCTATTTTCTTTCAGCAATGGGTAAGCGGCCTGAGCAAGGATATTTCCTTTTCCTTCTTCTTCGCCTATGTTGAGGAGACCCACCCGGGGCTGTTCGATGCCCAGGATGTGTCTGGCATACAGGGAGCCCAATACGGCGAACTGGTTGAGGTTCTCCGGCTTACAGTCGGCGTTCAATCCTACGTCCAGCAGGACGCCGGTGCCGCCATTCGTCTTGGGTAAGATGGTGGAAATAGTGGGGCGTTGAATGCCTTCAATGGGTTTTAGGCTATAGAGCGCGCCTACCAGCATAGCGCCGGTGTTACCGGCACTGATAAATGCGTCCATCTTGCCGGCGGCCAGCAGGTGGAAGCCCACGGCAATGGAAGATTGTTGTTTTTCCTTCAGGGCCTTCGTGGGATGCTCGTTCATTTCGATCACCTGTGGTGCATGGATCACTTTCACCGACGAAGCGGGAATGGCGTATTCCTGCAGCAGGGGATTGATCTGACCTTCGTCTCCCACGAGGTACAGCGTGACGGGGGCCGGAGCAGTTTTCAGGTACAGTTGTACACCCCGGACTGCTTCCAGCGGTGAGAAGTCCCCTCCCATCATGTCTAAGCCGATATTCATGCTGTCTACTTGACCGGTGAGTTCTCAGCTACTACTTTTCCTTTGTAGTACAACTTTCCCTCACTTACGTGTGCGCGATGGCGTACATGGGTCTCTCCGGTGGTGCTGTCCTTGCTCAAGGTTACTTTCTCAGCCTTGTAGTGTGTCCTTCTTTTTGCACTCCGCTGCTGGGAATGTCTCCGTTTCGGATTTGGCATATCAAATCAAATTTATGTACACTTAACTAATTACTTATCTAAATTCCTGAACTTTTCCAACCCTTTCCACAGGGGGTTGGAGGCCTGGCTCTTTTCGTTATCCAGCTTTTTCAGCATTTCAAGCACTTCCTTATTACAATACGGGCCGCCTATTTCCTTGTCATTGCACATGCGCTGCATGGGAATGCTGAGGTTGATGAATTCATAGATCCAGTCGGATACGTGCAGGTGGCTTTCTCCTTTGGATATATAATATACATCGGGGTCTTCCTCCTGCTGATTCATGATCTCCGGGTCTTCCACCAGCTTGACCAGTATGTTGAACTCGTCCCAGAGATCCTGCGGGCGCATGTTGCCGCAGCGGTCACAGGCGATCTCGACCCGGCCCCCGATCTCGAATTTCAGGAGCATGAAACTGTTCTTCTTATCGAGGTGCAGGTTCACATTGGCATCGCAGTTACGGAAGTCCTGCTGCTGATAAGCCTCAAAGAACTTATCGGTTATCCGATAGTTAAACTCATGCATACCAGCCTTAAGGCCCACAAACGCTATTTCAAATTCCCGGCGGCTGCTCATGAGTGCTTTTTAAAGAGCTTGCAAAGGTAATGATAAATAATCAAAAACGAGGGTCAGCCTTCGAATAATTTGCACATTCCGGCGCTTACTGTGGAAAATCTTAACTTGCTGATATGAAGCTTTTGATTGTGGAAGACGAAAAGGCCCTGTCGGACAGCATCAGCAGCTATCTTGAGCAGGAAAGTTTCGTATGCGACCAGGCCGAGACCTATTCAGGCGCCCTGGCAAAGATAGAGCAATATGACTATGATTGTATTTTATTGGATATCAATCTTCAGGACGGCAATGGCCTGGAATTGCTCAAAGAGTTGAAATCCAATCATAAAGGGGATGGCGTATTGATCATCTCTGCTCGTAACTCATTGGAAGATAAGGTGTCAGGGCTTAAATTGGGGGCTGATGATTATTTACCAAAGCCATTTCATCTCCCGGAGCTGAGCGCCCGCGTGGCCGCCATTATCCGTCGGAGGCATTCTGCCGGCAGCAATCTCATCCGGCTGGCGGAAATACTGATCGATATCCAGGCCCGGGCTGTCATGGTGAACGGCCGCCCCCTGGACCTTACCCGGAAAGAATACCAGCTACTGCTGTATTTTGCCTATAACAAGGGCAGAGTGGTCTCCAAGAATGCTATTGCCGAACATCTTTGGGGGGATGACACGGGGGCGATGGATAATTACGACTTCATCTATACGCATATCAAGAATCTGCGGCGCAAGCTGGTGGAAGCCGGCGCCGGGGATTATGTTCAATCCGTATATGGTATGGGATATAAATTACAGGTTCCTTGAAGCTATTCACGCATTACAGCCGTATCAACATCCTTGCCAGCATCCTGGCCCTGGGATTGGGCAGCGTCAGCTACTATTTCATTATCCGCACTGTGCTCATTCATCAATTGGACGATACGCTCAAAGTGGAAGAAGCGGAGATCCTCAACCATGTGCAGCTGAAGGATCAGCTGCCTGAGCCCGCCAATTACCGCGACCAGCAGATAGCTTTTGAACCCGCGGAAAAGGTTGTCGAGCGGCAATTCCTGAATATTTCCCGGCGGGATCCCAGCCATTACAATGAGTACCGGCCATTTCGCCTGCTGCTTTTTTCCGTCACTGCGGGTGGTGAGGTCTATACTGTGTCTGTCAGGAAGTCGGAAGTGGAGACGGAGGAGATGCTGCAATGGATCATGCTGGTTACGGCGGGGATGATCCTGTTGCTGCTGGGGATCCTGTTCCTGGCAAACCGCCTGTTGATACGCCGTCTTTGGCAGCCTTTCTACCAGACCCTGGAAGCGTTGAAAGGGTTTGATCTTACCAGCAGGGAGCCTTTGAACCATACGCCTACGTCCATCCGGGAATTTCAAAACCTGCAGCGCGTGGTGGACCAGATGACGGGAAAGATCCGTAAGGATTATGAAATGTTGAAAGAATTTGCCGACAATGCTTCCCACGAGATGCAGACCCCGCTGGCAATCATAAATTCCAAGCTGGACCTGATGATCCAGGACCAGGGATTGGAAGAAAAACATCTCCGGCAATTGCAGGCCATGTATGACGCCGTCAGCCGTCTGCGCCAGCTGAACCAATCCCTGCTGCTGCTGACGAAAATAGAAAATCATCAATTTGCACAGGCAGGGCCGGTGGCCCTGGAAACGCTTATCGAAAAAAAGCTGGTGCAGCTGGAAGACCTTATACAGGGTAAACGCCTGACCTTGAATGCCGAACTTCAACCCTGTCAGGTGCAAATGAATGCCTATTTGTCCGATGTCCTGCTGAGCAACCTGCTAGTCAATGCCATCCGGCATAATGAGGACAAGGGCGCCATTAAAATACAGCTGCGACCGGATGAGCTGACCATCAGCAATACCGGCCTCCCATTGACTTTCGACCCTGCCGCCATCTTCGACCGGTTCACGAAAAGCTCCCATTCCGAGGGCACAGGGTTAGGATTGGCCATCGTGCGACAGATCTGCGACAACTCCGGGTTCTCTTTGTCATATGACAACAGGGACGGATGGCATACCATCCGGATCGGGTTTACACCGGAATATCACGGTTAGGGACCGTTGGACATTCCTTCGGGCCGCCCGTTGCCGGACATTGTAATTTTACTATTCCAAACCCTTTTTTATGGCACTCCTTATTTTGGGGCTTATCTTTTTCTTCGCAGGAGCCCTTGCGTTACGCCGTCCGTCTTCTTTATCACCTTACGCCCGTATCCTGCGCCTGGCGGGGCTGGGCATCGCCGTCATCGGCATTTTGACCGCCTGCATTGTACAGATCGGTACGGGTCAGGCAGGCGTTCAGGTGCTGTACGGCAGCGTTCAGAACAATGTCCTTTCCAGCGGGCTGCACCTGATCAATCCATTGGTGGATGTACAGCGCCTGGATATCAAGACACAGAACTATACGATGAGCGCCATTCATAATGAAGGCGCAAAAGAAGGTGATGACGCTATCCGCGTGCTGAGTGCAGATGGACTGGAAGTCGTTATCGACCTCACTGTCTTGTATAAGGTAATACCTTCCGCGGCCCCGGAGATCCTCCGGCAGACAGGGGCCGATTACACGGATAAGATCGTCAGGCCCCTTGCCCGCACCAAGATACGGGACAATGCCGTGTACTATGATGCTGTCTCCCTTTATTCGACTAAAAGGGACGAATTCCAGACGCGTATCACGAAGAGCATCGAGGATGACTTTCACCGCAGGGGATTGCTGCTGGAGCAGATCCTGATCCGGAACATCACATTACCACAGGCTGTCAAGACCAGCATCGAACAAAAGATATCGGCCGAGCAGGATGCCCAGAAGATGCAATTCGTGCTGCAGAAAGAAAGACAGGAGGCTGAAAGGAAGCGGGTAGAGGCCCAGGGTATTGCCGATTACCAGCGGATCATCAGCGAAAGCTTATCCGACAAGCAGTTGCAGTATGAGAGCATCAAGGCGCAGCTGGAGATCGCCAAATCCCCCAATACAAAAGTCATCGTGATGGGCAAGGGCAGCGCTCCGGTGATACTGGACACGAAAGGGCAGTAGGGAACAAAAGATTGAAGATTTTTTTTTAGATTGCGGTTATCATGACAACTTTAGTTCAGATCAGACAGGCCGCGGCGGAGGATGCAGCATTGATCGCAGACATGAGCCGCCGGACTTTTTATGATGCTTTTGCCGCCCAGAACACTCCTGAGGACATTGCGCAGTATATGGACACCCAGTTCTCCAGGGAATCCCTCATGGCCGAAGTCGGAAGCCCCGGCAATATTTTCCTGCTGGCTTACCTGGGAGATGCGCCTGTGGGATATATGCGACTCCTGGAGCATGAGCCGCCACGGGAAATGGAGCAGGAGCCGGCTATTGAGATCGTACGTATTTATTCCGAGCAGCCGGCCATCGGGAAAGGAGTGGGGAAGGCCCTTATGCAGTATGCGTTGGACCTGGCAAGAAAGATCGGAAAAAATTGGATATGGCTGGGTGTATGGGAGCACAATCACCGCGCCATTGCCTTCTATACCAAATGGGGATTTGAAAAATTCGGAGATCATCCATTTATCTTAGGCAGCGATACGCAAACAGACTGGTGGATGAAAAAGAAATTATAGTCCGGCCTGTACCATTTCCCGCAGCCTTTCCTTTTTTTCAGGCCATTCATCATCGATGATGCTGAAGACAACGGTATCGCGCCGCGACCCGTCGTTACGGATGGCAAATTTCCGCAGCACGCCTTCTTTTATACCACCGATCTTTTCCACTGCCCGTTGGGAACGGATATTCTGGTGCGCTACGCGGAACTCTACCCTGTGGAACTGCAGGTGTTCGAAAGCATACTGCAGGAGCAGCAGCTTACATTCTTTATTGTAGACCTTTCCCCATACGGAGGGAATGTACCAGGTATGGCCGATCTCCAATCGTTTGTCCTTCCATTCGACATTAAAGAAACGAGTCATGCCGATGATGGTATTGTTGGTGCGGATGACAAAAGCCCGGCCGCCCAGTTCCGGGAGCCGCAATGCTTCGTCGAAATAAAGATCGAATTGCCTGTCGTAGGAGTCATCGATCAGGAGGGTCTTGGTAAACTCCCAAAGGCGCTCGTCTTTTGCCAGAGGGCGTATCGATTCGCGGTCTTCCTCCCGTGCGGGTTCCAGGCAGACGGTGCTGCCTTTCAGTGAAGAAGATGCCTGTGGGAAAACCTGGTTCATAGATGCCATTTGAGCCTCAAACTTACTTCTTCAGCCGCGATAGTTTGTAGGCCAGCTTTGAGAAACCCGGTAGGCCAGCGATGCAGGAAGGCGGGCTGATCATGTAAAGGGATTATTCAAGCAGCTCAAATTCTTCTTCCAGTCTTATGTCGTCCGATGCACTGCCGATCATCAGCTGAAACCTGCCAGGCTGGGTGATGTATTCCAGCTTTTCATTGTAAAAGGCCAGCTTACTCCTGTCGATGGTGAAGCTTATTTTTTTTATCTCTCCGGGGTTTAGCCGCAGTTTTGTGAAATCTTTCAACTCCTTCACGGGCCGCAGCGGCTGTGCAACAATATCCCGGAGGTAGAGCTGCACGATCTCTTCCCCGGCATATTTACCCGTGTTCTGCAGATCGAAGGAGATGGTGATGGATCCGTTATCGTGCAGGGAGCTTTTGTCCAGCTGCAGGTGGCTGTATTTGAAGTCTGTGTAGCTCAGCCCGTAACCGAAAGCGAAGCGGGGGCTGTTGAGCAGATCGGTATAGGCGGAAACATAGTTGAGGTCCTTTTCATCTTTAGCCGGCCGCCCTGTATTGAAATGATTGTAATAAACAGGGATCTGACCTATTTCCCGGGGAAAGCTGACGGGCAGTTTGCCGGAGGGGTTATACTTTCCGTACAGCACATCTGCAATAGCGTTGCCTGCCTGGCTGCCCAGCCACCAGGTATACAGGATAGCCGGAACATGTTCTGCGGTCCAGTTGAAGATCATGGGGCGACCGGCCATTAAAAGTACTACGACCGGCTTACCTGTAGCCTGTATGGCTTTGATCAGCTCTTCCTGCACACCGGGCAGGTGAATGTCCGACTTGCTTTTTGCTTCGCCGGTCATATCGGCCCTTTCGCCCATGGCCATAACTATGACGTCTGCTGCGCGGGCTTTGGAAAGGGCTTCGGCAAAGCCTGCCCGGCTGGTGTCCGTGATATCGCAGCCTTTGGCATACAGCAATGTTGTGTTACCCGCCTGCTGCTGCATCCCTTCATACAGAGAGACTACATCGTTCAGCGGCCCTATATCGAGCGACCAGAAGCCCTTCATGTCCTTTTTAGATTGCACCAGGGGGCCAATCAGCGCGATGGACCGAAGCTGACCGGACAAGGGCAGCAGATGGCCTTCGTTCTTTAACAGGACAATACTCCTCTCTGCTACGTCCCTGGCCGCCTGTACATGTTCTTTTTTATTGAGGACATTTTTTTCGCGGGCAGGGTCGCTGAAGCGGAATGGATCTTCGAAAAGGCCCATCTCGAATTTTTTTCGCAGGATCCTCCGTACGGCATCGTCGATCAGGCCGGCAGGGACCTTACCTTCCCGGACCAGGCCGGAGAGATTTGCGATGTAGCTCCTGCTTTCCATGTCCATGTCGCAGCCGGCCGTGAGGGCCACACGCGCCGCCTCTTTTTTATCGGCGACATAACCATGTGGTATCATTTCTCCGACAGAGCCCCAATCGCTGACGACGAAGCCTGGAAAATGCCATTGACCTTTAAGGAGATCTCTCATGAGGTAGCTGTTGCCGGTGGCGGGAATGCCATTGAGATCGTTGAATGAATTCATAAAGGTGGCGGCGCCTGCATCCAGGGCAGCTTTAAAGGGAGGCAGGTAAACCTCCCACAGCGTGCGCAGGCTCATATCCACACTATTGTAATCACGACCGCCAATGGCGGCCCCATAGGCGGTGAAGTGCTTGGCGCAGGCCATTACAGCATCCAGGCTGCCAAGGCCATTGCCCTGGAAACCTTTTACCCTGGCCCGGGCTATACAGGCACCCAGGTAAGGGTCTTCGCCGGCGCCTTCCATGATCCGTCCCCAGCGGGGGTCCCTGGCTATGTCAACCATCGGCGCAAAGGTCCAGTGCACACCACCTGCCGCAGCTTCCGCAGCAGCTACCCGTGCCGATCGTTCAATGGCCGCGAGATCCCAGCTGGCGGCTTCGGCCAGCGGAATGGGAAAAGTGACGCTATAACCGTGAATGACATCCTGTCCGAACAACAACGGGATCTTGAGACGGCTTTGTACGGCCGCCTCCTGGAAGGCCCTGGTATGGGCCACGCCCATGATGTTCAGCACCGAACCCACCTTGCCCTGCCGGATGGCTTCCAGCTTATTGTCTACGTCTTTTGTAACAGGACCGGTGGCTTCCCAGTCCCCGTTATACTGATTGAGCTGGCCGATCTTTTCATCCAGCGTCATTTTTTTCAGCAGGGCTTCGATCTTCTGATCGATGCCGGATGGTTGGGCGAAGAGTGTTCGGGCGGCCGGAAAACACGTAAGTAATAATAGAAGGGAAAACCTGCTCATAATGGCAAACTTTAATATTCCTTCCCAAGGTAGTAAATCTTAGAGGACCAGGATCTGTCCTGTAATGGTGAGCGGTTGTGCAAAGGAAGCTCTACCGTTTCAATAACTTACTGTTAACGATCTTCTCCATGATCTCATCCTTCTGATACTTGCTGATGGGTACCTGGTAATGGGATACGTGGAGGATATTCCCTTCGATGGAGTTGATTTTCCCTATGGAGACGACATAGGATTTATGGGGTTGGATAAACGCCCCCTGGGGCAGCTTTTCCTGCAGCATCTTAAGGGTGAGATGGGAGATGATCTTTTTCTCCCCGGTGTAGATGGCTACATAGTTTTCCAGCGCTTCTATGAAGAGGATGTCGGGGAAGTGGATCTTTTCCAGCTTGCTATCCGCCTTGACGAAGATATAATCCGCGTCTGCCGCCGGCACCTGCTGTCCCCGGAAATAGTCGAAAGCCTTATTGGCGGCCCGCATAAACCGTTCGAAAGAAATGGGCTTCAGCAGGTAATCCAGCACTTCCAGCTCGAAGCCCTGCAAAGCATATTTCTCGTAGGCCGTCGTGAAAATGACCTTGGGAGGGGCGGTGATATTTTTCAGGAAGTCGATGCCGGTGACATAGGGCATTTCTATGTCCAGGAAAAGCAGGTCCACAGGCTCCCTCTTAAGAAGTGAATTTAGTTCCAGCGCATTCTCGCATGTGCCTTTCAGCTCCAGGAAATCTATTTGTTCCAGATACCCTTGCAAACCTTTACGGGCAAAAGGCTCATCGTCTGTGATGATGCATTTGATCTTGTCGTTCATGAGTGTAGTTTTAAGACCATATTGGCAAGGAATTCGGTATTTTTTTTATCTATTTGCAGCACATGTTTTTCCGGGTAGAGGAGCTGCAATCTCCTGCGCAGGTTCTCCAGCCCGATGCCTCCGGCCTTTTCGGTCGGTATGGGTATTTTTTCCGGGACTGCATTGGCGACGCTGAAGTGAAGTTCGTTTTCTTGGACCATGGCCTCGATGCGGATCCAATAATCACCCCCAACATATTTGAATGCATTCTCCACGAGGGGCAGCATCAGCAGGGGATAGACCTGCTGTCCATTCAGCTTGTCGTCAAAGTGTACGGATAGCTGCAGCTTTTCCGAAGAGCGGATCTCCTGCAGCTCGATAAAATTTCTGAGGTAGCGTACTTCCTGGCTTACAGGCACAGTCTGCTGCTGATCATAGAGCTGATAGCGGAGCAGCTCTGAAAATTTCTCCACGCTTTTTTTTGCTTCCGCGACGTTTTCATCCATCTGAAAATAGATGGTGTTCAATGCATTAAAAAGGAAATGCGGATGATATTGCGCTTTCAGGAACTTCAGTTCCGTCTGCAGCTTGTCATTGGTGATCTTTTCCAGCTGGATCTTGCCGTCAATATAGGCTTTCAGGAAGGTCCGGCTGCGCATGATGCCGTAATAGATCAGCACGTACAGGAGAGGGATCGTATTGACATCCGCGATGTCGTACCATTGGGCGCCATCATCCGTCAGGGCGCAGAAGGTCGTCAGAAATACATTCTGAAAGACGAGGTTTACCAGGAATACATAAAATAATTCCCGGATGATCCTGCGGCTGTGGTATCGTTCGTGAGGCCAGCGTTCATCGAACCACCGGAACAGCCTTTGAAAGATCCATACGAAAATGTAGCTGATGATGATACAATAGACCATCTCGAACAAAGTCTGTCCCCACCTTTTTCTTTCCCAGAATTTCATGCCTGTGACGGAGTCCAGCAGCAGCCGGATGGTAAAGTACACAACCAGTCCATACAAGGGAGGGAACAGGTATTTCCAGATGCGGTTCTGCATATACACAAGTTAAAGGATATTTTTCAGGAAGGGAACCCTTCTGAACAATGCCGCGCTGAGGATATAGGTGACCAGGATGCTGAGCAGGGTCAGTAAGAGAAATTTCAGCAGCAGGGGCCAGTGCAGGCCGATCATCATTTTACTGAGCGCTATCAGCACAGGTGTATGGAACACATATACGGCAAACGCATTTTTAGAGAAGAACCCGGCCAGCTTTCCCTGTCGGGAAAAGCGTTCCCGGAACCAGATGAGGAGGAAGATAGAGATACCTACGCCGGCCAGCTGCTCCCGGCAGCATTCCAGGAGGCTCTGCCAGTGAAGACCACCCTGGTAAGGCGCGAGATCACCTTTCAATGCACCGCCCAGGATGATACCAGCGAACCACAAGGTCAACCCTCCGAATAGGGCAGCCCGCCCCCAGTATTTAGCCATGCTGGTGGGAAATCTGCTTAGCCAGTCCTGTCTATAGGCCAGGATGCCGGCGCTGAAAAAAAAGACGTATTGAGAGAAATAACAGAACTGGAGATTGTAGAAATTAGTCCCGTTGGGCCAGGGGATCCGTACGAGGAAGGATGACCCCGCGATAAGGGCGATAAATACCCAAATCATGGTGGTTCCCGGGAGCCGGCGGACCTTGCTGACGGGGGATGTCACCGCGCTTAGCCTGCTTCGCAGCACTCTATAAAGGGTATAGACCGCGCAAAAGATGAGCAGCGCTTCACAGAACCATAGGGGCCCTGTGCCGCCCATCCAGCGGCCGTCATTGATATAATGGCTGTAGATACCTTTAAAAGTCACATCAGAAGCCGGGCCGTCGAAAAGATAGATGCAGTAGATGGCTACTGGCTGCAGCAGGAATACGAACATGAGCAGGGGCAGTCCCAGCCGGAAGGCTCTGTCCTTTATGAACCTGACGGCACCTTTTGTATCATAAGCTTTGGGAACGAAATAGCCGGCAATGAAGAAAAGGAAGCCCATGAAGAATGACTGCAGCCATGCCTGGTAGGTGCCAAAAATGAAGGTCTCAGGCAGGCTCACGGGGGTATTTTCCATAAAATACCAGCTACCCAGGTGACTGTAAGTAACGGCTGCGTGCATGCTGAGCACCAGCATGATCATTATCCAGCGGAGATTATCGATATACAGGAGGCGGCCTTGCGTGGTGAATGTTTTCATGTTCCAAAACTAGGCGCCGGCGGAGCGGGAAGGAAATTTCTTTGACGTCCGGACGCCGGGATGGGATGAATAGACAGGGCATGGCTTTTGAATTCTTATGACCTGAAGCATTTAAAACCCGTCATCTAAAATTTATTCTTATGGCAGATGTAAATATTAAAGATGATATGGCCACCTTGTCCACTGTGCTGGAGAAGCTGCGCCTCCGCAAGGCCGATAATGAATTCCGGTGGATACCCGGTGGATTTACGGCAGGGAAAGGCAAGACCTATCAGCCTGAGGAGCTGTCGATACTAAGGACGTATCGATTTGAAGGTGAATCGAACCCCTCCGATTCTTCGATCTTATATGTAATAGAAGCCAATGACCATCTCATCGGGTACAGCCTGGATGCTTATGGCGTCTATAGCAATCACGATGACGAGGAGGGGTATGATAATTTTATAAGAAAGATCCCCATTAAGGATCACGGGGACCAGGTGCTGGAGGACATCTAAGGACATCGCATGTAAGGACCTCTAAAAAACCTCCCGGCAAGGCCGGGAGGTTTTTTAATCAGATGATAATGATCAGCAGCAGGATGATGATGATCAGTGCACCCACGGAAATGTAGACGCCGGAGACGGCCCTGGCTTCCTTGTGCATACCCCTCAGCTCTTTGCGAAGGGCTTTGCGTTCAACTTTTGTAAGCATGGATCTATCCATTGCTTTGATCTCATTTGTTCTTGCCTTTATTGCTTCCAGACGGGCTTCTTTTTGCTCCCTGGTCATATGGGCGATGGCTTCCCTGGAAGGAACCTCATAAGCCGGGGCAGTGGCGTCCGCTGCGTGCAGGTTGAATGCGGGCAGCATGAAGAAAGCGAGGAAAAGAGGAAGGAAGTGCTTTTTAAGGTGTTCGAGAACGTTCGGTTTCATGTTTCATGTTTTAGGATGTGCAATAAGACCTGCCAAAGGGCGGCCACGATTAATTCCGTATTAGAAGGTTCAAAACTCATTCCAGCTGATTTCTGCCCTTGGAAGATTTTTTTTGGGATTATTATCAATATGACATTAAAAAAGTGTGGAAATATTTCCACACTTTTTTAATCTTACGTTAACCTAACATCCTAACGAAAAAAATTAATTTTCATGCAGCCAGAGTTTTACAATGGAATTAGTGATCTCAACCAGTTCGCCGAATGAATCCGGCTTGTGAAGGAAACAACTGGCACCTAATTCGTAAGATGTCTTACGGTCCTGTTGCAAGGTGGAGGTTGTAAGCACGACAATGGGAATCTGACTGAACTTCTTGTTGCTACGGATCTCCTTGAGCGCCTGGAGTCCAAGCATGCCGGGCATGTTCAGATCCAACAGGATAAGGGCCGGGAACCCGGATTCGTCGGAATGCAGGTTCTCCAGCAACGTTTCGGCGTTCTCAATGAAGACATAGTCGATTTGCGGACTGTTCTCCAGGAACGCGTCGAGGATGATCTGTCTGTCATCCGGATCATCGTCAACAATGAAAATAAGAGGTTGTTCGTTGCTTTTCATAAAAATCATGAGTCTAAACGTTGATAAATCCAGGCTGATGTTCTAAGGGGGTGCAAGTCCGGTAAGTCCTATACTAGAACCTTGCCAAACTATGGTACAATATAAGGTGAAACACCGATATTTTTTAGATCGATAAACCATAAATTTGATCGTTAAATCAAAATATCCTGTCTATGGGTACAAATACCAAAGAAGTTAAAAAAAGCAAAAATGCCTCCCGTAAACCGCAATCACGTAATGGTGACGGTGATGCCGCTTTGCAATGGGTGGAAAGTCCCCCTGAAGAAACCCTTTTAAACGATAAGGAGCTATTGCGCATCCTCATGCAGGTGCGTAATGGTAATTTCAGTGTTCGTATGCCTATCGACGAGACGGGTGTGAAAGGGAAGATCTGCGACACGCTGAATGAGATCATTTCCCTCAATGAGGAGATGATGCGGGAATTTACGAAGGCGGGTAACACGATCGGTAAGCAGGGGAAGCTTACGCAGCGGATAGAGGTGCCTAATGCCAAAGGATCGTGGGCCACGGGGGTGAACAGTCTCAATGCCCTTATTTCCGACCTGGTGCATCCCACCATCGAGATCGCCCATGTCATCAGCTCCGTGGCTAAAGGCAATCTTTCCCAGGAGATGCCGCTGGAGATCGGCGGTCACACGTTGCAGGGAGAGTTCTCCCGTATTGCCAAAGAGGTGAACGATATGGTGAAGCAGCTGAACCTTTTTTCCATGGAAGTGACCCGTGTGGCGCTGGAGGTGGGTTCTGAGGGCAAGCTGGGGGGGCAGGCCAAGGTAAAAGGCGTGGCCGGTGTATGGAAGGACCTTACCGACTCTGTAAACCGGATGGGGAGTAACCTGACGGCACAGGTGCGGAATATTGCGGAAGTGACGACGGCGGTGGCGAAGGGGGACCTTTCCAAAAAGATCACGGTGGACGTTAAAGGGGAAATACTGGAGCTAAAGAATACTATTAATACAATGGTGGACCAGCTGAACTCCTTTTCATCGGAGGTGACGCGGGTGGCGCTGGAAGTGGGTACGGAAGGCAAGCTGGGCGGTCAGGCGCATGTAAGGGGAGTGGGGGGAACATGGAAGGACCTTACGGATTCGGTGAATGGGATGGCCAGTAACCTCACCGGACAGGTGCGTAACATTGCGGAAGTGACGACGGCGGTGGCCAAGGGGGATCTTTCACGTAAAATTACGGTGGACGTTAAAGGGGAAATACTTGAATTGAAGAATACGATCAATACGATGGTGGACCAGCTGAACTCTTTCTCTTCCGAGGTGACCCGTGTAGCCCGTGAGGTCGGTTCTGAAGGAAAGCTGGGGGGACAGGCGGACGTACCGGGTGTGGGAGGGACATGGAAGGACCTTACGGATTCGGTGAATAAGATGGCTTCGAACCTGACGTCCCAGGTGCGTAACATTGCGGAGGTGACGACGGCGGTAGCTACGGGTGATCTCTCCCGTAAGATCGATGTGGATGTAAAAGGGGAAATATTGGAGCTGAAGAATACCATTAATACAATGGTGGACCAGCTGAACTCCTTCTCTTCGGAAGTGACGCGCGTGGCGCGTGAGGTTGGTTCAGAGGGTAAGCTGGGTGGTCAGGCTGCGGTGGAAGGGGTAGGGGGTGTATGGAAGGACCTTACGGACTCCGTGAATGGGATGGCCAGCAACCTCACCGGGCAGGTGCGTAATATTGCGGAGGTGACGACGGCAGTGGCGAAGGGTGACCTTTCCCGTAAGATCACGGTGGATGTAAAGGGGGAGATATTGGAGCTGAAGAATACGATTAATACGATGGTGGATCAGCTGAACTCTTTCGGATCGGAAGTGACGCGTGTGGCCCGTGAGGTGGGATCGGAAGGAAAGCTGGGTGGTCAGGCGGACGTACCGGGTGTAGGAGGGACCTGGAAGGACCTTACGGATTCGGTGAATAAGATGGC